>Ga0209395_1000302_pt1 | contig 74109 bp, 69 predicted proteins | sample GOMGulsemesocosm_3_FD_184635 | JGI IMG/M metagenome (GOLD analysis project Ga0209395, IMG submission 184635) | Methane-oxidizing microbial communities from mesocosms in the Gulf of Mexico - GOM9D Gulf of Mexico (SPAdes) (version 2) | ecosystem: Environmental > Aquatic > Marine > Cold seeps...
TCCTTAATTCAGCCTGAACTTTTTGTTCCTTGCCTCAACTGGTGTTGGCTGAGCCAGATTATGAGGCTACAACCGTAAGGAGCTCGTAATGCGTCATTACGAAATCGTATTTATGGTTCACCCTGATCAGAGTGAACAAGTGTCTGGTATGATCCAGCGCTACACAGACTTGATCAATGCTGCTGAAGGCAAAATCCACCGTCTTGAAGACTGGGGTCGTCGTCAATTAGCATACCCAATCAATAAACTACACAAAGCACACTATGTTCTTATGAACATTGAAGCGCCACAGTCAGTTATTGATGAATTAGAAACAGCTTTCCGTTATAACGATGTTGTTATTCGTAACATGATCATGCGTACTAAAGACGCGGTAACTGATGCATCGCCTATGGCTGCTGCTAAAGATGACCGTCGTGACGATCGTCGTGAAGTTAAGAAAGATGTTGCTGCGCCAGTTGAAGCTAAAACAGAAGACTCTGCTGAAGAGAAGTCTGAAGAAGCTGCTAGCGAATAAGTAATTTTGTGATGCTCTCGCAAGGTTCCTTGCAAGGTTCGTTACAAGAGAATTACCTAGTGTTGACTGGTGAGGTGGTGAGAGCCGCTAAACAATCAACCAGCCCTGCAGGTATTGTTCATAGTCAGTTTTCAATAGATCACAAGTCTATACAAAATGAAGCGGGCATGAATCGACAAGCATTTGTCAGAATACAGGTAACGGCCACGGGTGATTTATCACACTTAACTCGTGAATTAGTTGCTGGACAAAATGTAAAAGTGAGCGGTTTTATTAATCGTCACGAATCTAGAAACGGTAACCCGCTTTTAGTGTTACATGCCCAGCAAATTGAAATGATTAATTAGGCTTTATTTATTAACGAAATCGTTAAGTAGATAAAACCATATTGGAGAACTCCATGTCTCGTTTTTTTAGACGTCGTAAGTTTTGTCGCTTCACAGCGGAAGGCGCAACTTCTATAGATTATAAAGATGTTGCTACTTTAAAAAACTATATCACTGAAAGTGGTAAAATTGTTCCTAGCCGTATCACTGGTACTGCTGCTAAATATCAACGTCAACTAACTCGTGCTATTAAACGCGCTCGTTACTTGTCATTGTTACCATACACCGACTTACATAAGTAAGCTAACTAGGGGTTTGAAATGGAAGTAATTCTTCTTGATAAAATCGCCAAATTAGGCGGCCTTGGTGACAAGGTATCTGTTAAATCAGGTTATGCTCGTAACTACTTATTACCACAAGGTAAAGCAGTATTTGCATCTGATGCTAACGTTGAGCACTTTGAAGCTCGTCGTGCTGATATCGAAGCTAAATTAGCTGACGTATTAAAAGCAGCAGAAGCTCGTGCAGCGAAAGTTGTTGAGTTAGCTGAAGTTACAATCGCATCAAAAGCTGGTGACGAAGGTAAATTATTCGGTTCTATTGGTACTCGTGATATCGCTGATGCGATCACTGAAGCTGGCGTTGAAGTTGCTAAAGCTGAAGTACGTTTACCATTAGGTGCTATCCGCGAAACAGGTGAATTCGAAATCGCAATTCACTTACACACTGATGTTGATACTAGCATCAAAGTTGTTGTTATCGCTGAAGCTTAATAACTTTGCTATGGCACTAAGCTATAGCGATTAAGTTATTAACAAAAACACCGCACTCTCGTTGAGGTTGCGGTGTTTTTTTATGCCTGTTTATTGAGTAATGGCATGCATATTATGAATTGATGCCATTGTTTGTATTATTAAAGGTGTTTTACTTTGCTCAAGAAGGGTAATTACGCAGGGAGAATTAATAATAACAAGGCGCTTGATTGAGCAATAGCCCGCAATTGGGAATGATAGCAACGAAGCTATTTTTAATTATAAGCAATAATTTTACCAAGCTGATCCTGCTTGGATGTAGATGACAGTATCTTCTGGTCCTTTAGCGATATCTATACCCATATTAAAACCATAACGACGGGCAACAAGGTACCTAAAACCAGCACCTTTACTCACTCTACTAGGACTATCCGAAAACTCCGAGAAATTATTAGTAGCTTTACCAATACCAGCAAAGGCATTCACTTCCCAACGAAAATTGATCTTATAGATTAATTCAAGTTCTGACATGGCAACCGATTGACCTTGATATCGAGCTGCTGGAATACCACGCATACTGATACTTGGTGTCGCATAAGGCGGTAAGAAGTTATCACTGTTGGCATAATTTGCCTCTACTCGAAATGCTGTGCGCCATTGCTTAGAAAGTTTAAAATAATGCAGGGCAGTTAACTCAGTTAGTTGGTAGTCGACATCAGAGCCAATAATATCATCAAACCAAAGATAGTTAAGTTCATACTTCAGACCTTCGCTAGGCGAAAAGAAATTATCTCTTGAGTCATATTCCAATGTAATACCTGCACCTGAGGTAGTGATATTTCTTGTCAATAAGTTGGTTAATGCGTCTTGCCATTCGGGGGGGAAATTATCTATCAAGTCTCTGATATTCGTTGGTGAAATCTGTGCATCAATATAACGATGTGTTGGCCCTAAATAAAAGTTGCTATCAGCAAGCTTAAATTTTGCTGTCTGCATAATCGCTGTAGCTTGGGTTTTAAGTTCTAATGGTTTGTTGAGTGTAATGTCGCCAAAACCATGAAAATCAATGTTAACATCGCCATAACCACCTACGCCCATATAACGAATTCGTCCCTCGTTAAAGAAGGCAAGATGACCACTACCAACCAAATATGAATCGTTACCGGTATAAGCTCCAAACGCTACGGAAACGCTAGGTGGTAATAAGCTCTGAAACGCTTGCACATTGTTTTCATCTTGCATGGCTTTTAAGCGTGCAGCTTGTTCTTCTTCAGACTCATGAAAAAATAAGCCCATCATACCTAAACCACCTTCTACGGCTGGGTCGGTAATGATTATTGGTACAGGTAAAAATCCATAGGCATTTTCTGAAAGGTAACGTGAAGCATCAAATTGACCATCAAAGCTATCGGTGAAAAGGTCAGAGCCAGCAAGGGTGCTTATCGATAAAAGTGACAACAACATAGCTAGGGTGATCTTTCTTAATAGGGTCATAAATACTCTTCGAAGATTCAGGGTTAAAACTTGGAGTTAAAACGTTGAAATATGTGTTTGTCTGTATTAATTTTCTACTAAAAATGCGTATTTAGCAACGGGGAATTATAAAACTTTCAGTTATGTTTTATCTCTTAATCATTGATGTTCGGTGCTATTTAAGCTGCGTTGATGTTGTAGTAGGAAAAAACACTATATTACTTGGTGTTTGCCCAAACTGATAAACACTAATTAGATCTTCTCTAGTAAAATGGAACAATAGCGAAAAAACTTAAAGTAATGATTAATGCATCTGATGATTTTAGTAACTCTACCCAGATACTCCATAACTTGTTTTTCATTATAATTATCACATTGCCATGTTTAATGTTTGGCAAATGCTTGTGGTTGACTTGTGCTGACTAGAATAGAGGCTAGGGGGGAACTAAGTACAATGGCTTATGAGCACGAGTATTATACGTTGGTCGCATAATACTCGAGAGTAATGGCTTACAGAGGCATAATAGGTGTTTGTTACCATACCCCAGGTCATAAATTAAGACGCCGTTTCGTTAACCAATTGTGCCGTCAATTTATCAAAGCTAGTAATTGCCGGGAAGTCAGTAATAACCGTTGCCACCTTTTTACTATCGGGGTTAGCAATAGCCAGTAAATGTTTAACTCCATATAGCTTAGCGGATTTTAGTATGTTGATACTATCATCAATAAAAAGTGTTTTATCACAATCAAAGCCATGCTTAGCTTGCAGGCGTTGCCATAATAACTGTGATTCCTTACTAACACCAAATTCATGAGTAGAATAAAGTGTATCAAAGTATTGATCTAATTGAGTACGCTCAATTTTAAGTGAAAGTGCCTCTGGGTGAGCATTGGTCACCATGACAACATCTCTGCCACTCGCTTTTAGTGCCAATAAAAAACTCTTGGCATCACTACGTAATTGAATTAGATGCTGAATTTCACGTTTGAGCTCTTTAATTGGCATTTGTGTTTTTTGTGACCAATAATCGAGACAGTACCATTCTATGGTACCGACAACAGCTAAGTAATCTGCTTTGAGTTTTTTCTTGGCAGCATCAAGCGATATTGACATCTTTTCACTATAGCGCAAAGGCAGGTGCTCGAGCCAAAAGTGATTATCAAAGTGTAAGTCTAATATGGTGCCATCCATGTCAATTAACACAGTAGAAATTTCAGACCACTTAATATTCGCCATGTCGGCTATTCCTTAAAATAAACATCTGTACAGTAAATATTAGCATTTAGCTATTCCAAAAGTATTGTTTATCGTGTCATTATAGTGATATCTAAGGATAAATAGTAACTAAAGTAGCTCGCTATATGGCTGATAACAACCAATTACCTACCATCACAAACCGTAAACAAGTGGCTAAAAGTGCGCTTTTTGCCATAGAGCAAATAGACTTAACTTTTAGTAATGGTGAACAACGAGAATATGAACGCATGACGGGTACAGGTCGTGGCGCTGTAATGATCGTGCCAATGATAGATGATGATACATTATTACTTGTGCGTGAATATTGTGCAGGCACCCATAGTTATTTACTTGGCTTCCCTAAAGGCCTTATTGATGAAGGTGAACTTGCAGAACAAGCTGCTAATAGAGAACTGCAAGAAGAAATTGGTTATGGAAGTGAGCAGTTAAGTCAGGTCTCTGAATTAATGATGGCTCCAGCATTTTTTAATGCCAAAATGACCATTTTTTTAGCAAAGCAACTTTACAGTGCTTCACTTGACGGTGACGAGCCAGAGCCTTTGCAAGTGGTATCTTGGCCAATTAAAGACTATAAAGAACTATTACAACAAACAGATTTTACCGAAGCACGCAGTATTGCAGCATTAATGTTGGTACGAGATCTTCTTGAAAAATGATCTTGTATTAAAGCAAATATGAACGAGGTATTACGATGGACCAAGATAAATTACTAAACATTGCTTTAGAAAGTGCCAAAAAAGCTGGCGTAGAAGTAATGAAGTACTATCGTCAGGGAAACTATACTGCAGCAATGAAAGCTGATGAAAGTCCTGTTACCAGTGCAGATATCGCAGCAAATGATATCTTGATGGATCAGCTTAAAACATTCACACCAGATATTCCTATTATCTCAGAGGAAGTCGGAACTGTGCAGTTAAGCGAGCGAAAAAATTGGTCACGTTATTGGTTGCTTGACCCGATAGATGGTACGGGAGAGTTTATTATTGGTAGTGGTGATTTCGCGGTCAATATTGCTTTAGTTGAGAATGGTTGGCCCACTCTTGGTGTCATTCACGCGCCTGATCATTGCCTTACTTATTATGGTCAAAAAAATCTTGGTGCTTTTAAAGATAACTGCCAGGCTAGTCACGCAATTAAAGTGGCTAAGTATGAAAAAAATCGGCGTATTAAAGTTGCGATAAGTCGCCGTCAGCAGCTTGAGCTTATGGGACAATATTTAAATGACGATTATGAGTATGACTATGTTGCTCTGGGTAGTTGTTCTTTAAAAAATTGTCTAATCGCTGAAGGTGGTGCCGATTGTTATTTACGTATTGGTGTAACAGGTGAGTGGGATACAGGTGCTAGTCAGTGTATTTTAGAACAAGCTGGTGGAGATATTATTGATAGTGAATTTAATCCACTAAGTTACAATAAGCGAGAGAGCTTACTAAACCCGGATTTTGTTAGTTTAGGTGCTAGAGATTTTGCGTGGCAAAAAATAATTAAAGCCCATAGAAAATTTTATGAATAACAAGCAATTAAACGAGTAATAGTTATATTCATTAATGCCAAATCATAATGGGTAAACGAAGTAGTTCGTTTTGCATAAGATTTGTGCTAAATTAGCCCCTTAACCGAAGTGTGCTTAAAGCAAACTTCCAGTATTACCGTTTTCAGGTCACTTTTTACAGCTATGTTATCAAGCTTTTTGAAAAAACATAAATCTCAACATCAAGCAGGGCAACGTCCGTGCTTTTTCAAAAGTATCGACCAAATATAATTTCTGGGTGGGTAGCTTATGCTGTCAGCCAAAATATCACTTCATTATTTTTTCGACCATTTTGCTATCTGCTACTTTTCAGTAATTAACTTTTCCTTTATTAGTTAATTACCTGAGTTATCAACCATAATTATTCAATTAATATTATTTTTATTAATACTAGTTAATTAACATGATTCAATTAAAACTACTCAATAAGTAAGAGGACAAACCATGGCAGCGCAAGTAACCGCACTTTTTAATGATATTTGGCAACAATATCTTAGCGTAACACCATCAGCAAAAAAAATTCATCAATTATTAGGCAATGGTAATGACGTAATTAATGATCATGTTGCTTATCGTACCTTTAATCACCCTAAAATTAATTTGGTAAAATTAGCTAAAGGGTTATTAGCATTAGGTTATACAGAATGTGGTCAATATGACTTCTCAGCTAAAAAATTAGATGCTAAACATTTTGAACACCCTGACAGTACCATGCCTAAGGTGTTTATTAGTGAGTTACGTGTAGAAGAGTTTTCAACTGAAGTGCAAGACATTATCGCTGCATTAATTGATCAATTACCTGAAGATGTTAGCGACCGTGCTGATTTTCTTTATTCAGGTCGCCTTTGGGAGATTAGCTCGACAGACTATGCAACCTTGTTAGATGTTAGTGAATATGCCGCTTGGTTAGCTGCTTGGGGTTATCGTGCAAACCACTTCACTGTTAGCATTAATCATTTAGAAGGCTATGATGACATTGAAGTCGTAAACTCAACGCTTAAAGATGCAGGTTATGCACTTAATACCAATGGCGGAGAAGTTAAAGGTGATGAAGCAGTGAAGTTAGAGCAATCTTCAACACTAGCTGATAAAGCACCGGTTAACTTTTCAGATAAAACTATGGATATCCCAAGTTGTTTTTATGAGTTTGCTAAGCGCTACCCATTGGCTAATGGGGAGCTGTATACAGGCTTTGTGGCCGCATCGGCAGATAAAATCTTTGATAGCACTAACGCTAAAGGTTAATTGATAATTTTTGGGGTTTATCTATAACCTGCGAAAATCACATGAAAAGCCAGTGTTAAAGCACTGGCTTTTTTATATGTAATTATTCATCTATGTGATATTTTTTTAAAATGGCAGCAATCACACCTTGATCTGTTAACTTTTTCAGTGCCTTATTAAATTGATGAATAGTAACAGGGGCATTAGGTGATAAGGCGGCTCGAATACTATGTTTACTTACAGTAATCGGTAATACTTGAAATGCTTGAGAGTTTTTGTTTTGCATTAACTGATAGTTAATCAGAATATCGGCATCAACAAGAGCATCAATCCGGTCTAGCTCCAGGCGAATAAAGTTAACATCTAAGTTACTGACATCATAACGAATGAAATAATTTTTATCAAAAAATAGCTGTAATTCAGGATATTTATAACCACGAATGGTGCCAATAATCATACCTCTTAAATCTTTTAATTCATTATATCTATTATTATTACTAGCCTTTATGACCATAATATTTTTTTCGGTAAAGATTGCTTCGCTCCACTGGAGCTTTTCGCTATTGGAAAGCCAAGCAGGGTTTGTGATTAATTCGACATGAATAGTATTATTTTCTAAATAGCGTTCAATACGCTTTCGGGTCGTTTTGACAAAAGTGACATCGATATCTAACTCGCCAGCGATCTCAGTGGCGATATCTTTGATTATGCCACCAAATAGCCTTTCAGACTCTTCTATCGCATAAGGTGCGGCGTTATGGTCACCATAGCCAAAGATTAACGCTGACTTATTATCAGCAACAACTAACAGAGGGATGAGAGCGAAATAGAATATTAGTTGCTTAATTGTTTTAAGTATCATCATAATCAAGTTCACATTAGTTCTGGGCTAGTAAATGCTTGTGGCTTTGAAAGCAATTTAAATTTGCTCTTCCATACCTGCTTTGAATTGCTCACTGGGTAATATATTGACACTTTCATGAAGCTCGGAATAAACCAAGACAGCCGTACCTTGTTCAAGCTGTCTTTTTACTTGCTCAACCTTAGCTTGCTTACTAACATCTTCAGCGCCATATTCAGTACCTTCACGTAAAATGAAGTCGTCAATAATCGCGGTTAATATATCGTTTGATAATTGCTCTAAGGGGATGATCATGAATAGACTCTTTACGCTGTAAATATTGAATAACCATTGTACAGCTGAATAGCACTATAGCCCTACACTAATTTATCAAAGAGTATGCCTTTATGTTCTTCTTCACTTTTCTTCATAATAATGGCACTTTGCAAAAGCACTTCATTTTTTTCTTTTTCACTACTAGCCGTTGCAAAATCAGTCTCTTCAATGCGAGCGCGAGTAGCACTAATATTGATAATACTGGCTTGGTAGGTGTCTACTTGGGTAATAAGAGCGTTTGTATTCGCGCCTAAAGCACTGGCCTTTTCATTTACTAGTGTAGAGGTATCTTGCAGAATAGTTTGTGTGGTCGCAGGATCGTGTGAATCAATACCACTAATAAAATTATCTTGTCCTAGCACATCACTAGCGACAGTATTTATTTGCTCGGTAATCTGGTTTAATTCTCCTTGAATAACATCATCACTATAGAGTGGGTTAGCTGACTGAATTGATAATTCTTGTGCGCGTAGTAAGCCATCATTAATCGCAGATAAAGCACTAGCCTCAATATTATTAATATTGGCGCTATCTTGGGCGTTAACGCTTAACTGTTGGTTTTGATTTATCTCACTGGTAAGCCGGTTAGCTATTTGTAAGCCTGCAGCATCATCTGCAGCATTGTTAATACGTTTCCCCGAGGATAGTTTTTCAGCTTGCTGCTCACGTTGCTGATTAAGCTTATCAATAAAGTTTAAGCTTGCAGAAGATTGATTAACTGAAATCATAATTAATACCCCATAGCGCTATACTCACTAGTAATAATGAGTATAGCAATAGCTAATTGTTTTAGCTTAATTCGCGGGAGGGTTATTTAATACCAATCTTATTAACTATGTGATCATTTCTACTTTTTTAAACTACCAACTACTTCGCTGTTTATTTAAAAACTAGAACAACTAGTTATTGAAATAAATGCCTTGTATTTGTCCTTTTTCTCGACGTAAAAAGTAGATTACTTAATTAGTGAAACTGGTATAACTTATGAATAAGCATTTATCTATAAAAGCATTTAGTGATTTTTACTATCGTCTTGAATATGTTTGATAAAGTAATAAACATAAAAAGCGCAAATACCGAGCAGAATGGCCATACCGCCAAAAGAGAACATAACGACAGGATCACTGGCTAACATTGTTAATAAGTTCATATTGAGCTCCAAATTTTCTAGGTAAAATTATATGTACCTAGTGTAAATAAGGTGCTCAATATTAATGCTGATTTAGATCAATAGAAGCGTTGCTTTTCTGCCATTTTTGCTTTGATTTCTTGTTGCTCTCTTATTTTATTATATATCTTATTTGCTTTTTCACTGTTAAGTTCTACCTTCATAGCTGATAAATCACGTTCATCCATTAAACGGCTTTTTTCAGCATCAGGATAACCATTCCATGACGCTATGGTATTCCAAACATATGACAATTCAGTACTTTTTTCGACTCCCTTACCTTCACTATAAAGTAGGGCTAGGTTATATTGAGCGAGGGCGTAGTTTTGATTTGCGGCTCTTTGATACCAACGCGAGGCTTTAAAATCGTCTTGTTTGACACCCGTGCCGTTGGCGTACATTACACCTAAGTTAAATTGTGCGCTAGCCAGACCTTTTTGTGATGCTTTGTTGGTTAACTCAAAAGATTTTTTAAGGTCCTGTTTAACCAATTTACCTTCAGAATAAATTAAAGCTAGCTCAAATTGTGCGTCGGGATAATTTTGAGTGGCAGCGAGCTGAAATAACTCAAGTGCTTTCATCGCATCTTTAGGTACAGAGTAACCGTGTTGATGAACCAAGGCCATTTGATATTGCGCGGGGGCATAGCCTTCGCTAACGAGGGGCCGGAACTGAGCAATGGCTGCTTGAAATTCTCCGCGGTTTAATTCATAAATACCCTGCTCGAGATCATTGCCCTGGCTCATAGCTGAAAAACTAGCTAATAAGAGTAGGCTAGGAATACTTACCTTAGTACTGAATATTTTTTTTAGGCTAACATTGGCTGTAGATAACATAGATTTCCTTGGTCGGCTTTATTACTATGAATAAGTGTAGCTTAGAACTTATAGGTGTAACATTAAAGAACTGTTTTTCCAAGAATATAATTTTCAATATCTTCTAAAATCAACGTTGAAGAGGGTAATTTTACTTTATCTAGGGCTATTTGAAGTAGATAGGTGCTCTTTGCCCGAAGAGCACCTTGTAGCAAGTTTATTTGTTGGTTGATTAATCTGTTACAGACATCATCTCTTCAATCTGTTCGGCGAGTTCTAGCCAGTCCATCTCATTTTCTTCAATATCACTTTTCAATCTTGCTTGGCTTTTAAGTAAGTCAGTTAATTCACTTTTACGTTCAGTTTGGTAAATATCACTGTCACTTAGTAACGTTTCTACTTTGGCTAGTTCTTCTTGCCACTGATGGATTTTTTTCTCTAATTTATCTGCTTCTTTACGTAAAGGTGCTGACTTTTTTCGGAGTTCGGCTTGTTGCTGGCGAAGTTGCTTCTTATCTAAACCTTTATCTGTCGTTGAATCAGCACTTTTTACTGATTTTAATGTTTGTTTTTTATCATCATTAAGCCACTGCTGGTAATCATCGATATCGCCACTAAAGTCACTGACGCGACCGTTAGCAACAAGATAAAATTCATCAACACACGACTCTAACAAAAACCTATCATGGGCAATTAAAATGATCGCGCCACCAAAGTCTTGTAGTGCCATGACTAATGCTTGACGCATTTCTAAATCTAAATGGTTGGTTGGTTCATCTAGTAGCAATAATTGTGGTTTCTCTAAGACAATCAACGCCAGTACTAAACGCGCTTTTTCACCACCTGACATGGTTGAAACTTGTGACAATGCTTGGTCACCACTAAAGCCAAATTTACCCAAAAAGGTTCTCGCTTGTGGCTCTCCTAAAGCAGGTTTCGCCCGTAAAATATGGTCAACAGGGCTAGACGGCGCATGTAATTGCTCTAATTGGTGTTGAGAAAAGTAACCAACTTTTAAATCTTGCGCGCAGTAACGTTCACCGTTAAGTATGGCAAGCTCACCAGCAAGGGATTTTATTAAAGTTGATTTACCAGCGCCGTTTCTGCCTAATAAACCAATACGGCTACCAGGTACTAACGTTAAACCTACGTCATTTAATATTGTGGCTTGTTCTCCATGATCAGACTTAGGGTAACCACATTCACTTTCAGTGAGCGATAATAGTGGGTAGGGCAAGCTTTCTGGTTGTTCAAAACTGAAAGTGAACTGGCTATCAACATGAGCGGGGGCTAAATCAGGTAACTTTTCTAAGCGTTTTAACCGGCTTTGTGCTTGTTTTGCTTTACTAGCTTTGGCACGAAATCGATCAACAAAAGCAGTTAAATGTGCAGCTTCTTTTTGTTGTTTTTGAAATTGAGCATCTTGCTGAGCTAGATGTTCACGGCGTTGACGTTCAAAAGCGGTATAGTTACCACTGTATAATTTCGCGCGCTGATGCTCAATATGCAGTATCTGACCAATAACCGTATCAAGGAAGTCTCGGTCATGAGAAATCAGTACTAAGGTGCCGGTAAAGCGTTTTAACCAGCGTTGTAACCAAATAACAGCATCTAAATCTAAATGGTTGGTTGGTTCATCGAGTAATAATAAGTCAGCACGAGATATCAACGCTTGAGCTAAGTTCAAGCGCATGCGCCAACCACCAGAAAAATCTTTCACTGGGTTGGCAAGTTGCGACTGTAAAAAACCTAAACCATGTAATAGCTCGCCTGCACGGGCAGGTAAGCTATAACCGTTAATGGTGTCAATTTTATTAATGATAGTGGCTTCGAGATTACCATTATCAGTGATACGAGCTTGCTCAAGCTCGTGCTCTAATTGACGAAATTCTTTATCGCCATCCATAACGTAATCAAGGGCGCTTTGCTCTAAAGAAGGTGTTTCTTGCTTTACTGTGGCAATATCCCAGCTTGCTGGCATCGCTAAATCACCTGAGTCAGGCGCTAAATCACCTAGAAGTGCAGCGAACAGAGATGATTTACCACAGCCATTACTGCCTACTAAGCCAACTTTGTGGTTAGGATGAATAGTGAAGCTAGATGATTTTATTAGGTTTTTAGCCCCTCTATCTAAGCTTAGGTCTGTGGCGATAATCAATGGTAGTTCCTCGATAAAGTGGCATAGTGGCTATAAATAATCATCACTAAACAAATGCATGTGCATTGTCGCTTTTCCTATGACCACTATTCAAGGTAAAATAACGATAATTCTAGATTTTGTGTCGAGTTTGTTGGTCTATTCTCTTGAAAAAACCACTGAAGTTCTGTAGTCATCAATCATAAGTAGTAGTTAAAAATGAATAAAGCCCTGAAAAAAAGGTTTATCGCCGGTGCTGTTTGTCCAAAATGTAAAGCGATGGATACCATGGCACTAACCAAAGAAAATAACGTAGAAAAAGTAACCTGTGTAAGTTGCGGTGAGCAAATGGTGCAAACAGAAGCACAAGTTGATGAAGTTGTTAGAGAGCACGAACAAGTGATCGGTGTGTTTAAACCTTAAGCGAACTATTGGTCTCGGCCGCCAGCTTACCGCTAAATAGGACTGAAGGTGTCATCTTCTAATTATTGGGCTGAGGAAACATTCTTTTGAAACTTCCTCTTTTTAGCTATTCTCAATAAGAGGTTTCGGGAATGACGTGTGGCATTGATCTTATTGAGAAAAGTAAGGCCATATTGTTAGCTACGACCTACCTTTTTAAACGGCTAACTAATTTATTTTCAATGGTAACTCTATATGCTGAATTAAATTAGGTACGCCAGTAATGGTGGCACTTAATAAGTCAGTGGTGGCGTTGACTTGCGCATCAGCATAATAAGTAATGAATATTTTTGCCTCTGGATCTTTACAACCAGCGGTATAGCTTAGTGGAACAGTGATAATCTCATCATCCTCTGTCACTTCAATGTAAGTTGACGTATTCGCTTCTGAACAGGTTGACTTCATCTTTACCGATAATGCCCCTGCGCTATGAGTACTGGTTATCTTAAAGGTAAAGTCTTGATCTTGCGATACACTTAATGTTGGCGAGTTTTCTATTGTAATTGGTGCTGGAAACTTAATGTCAAAGCTATCTTCAACAATCCCTTGGCGTTTAAACTCTACTTGCCAAGTATTGTTATCTTGAGTTTCAGCTAATGTCCGATTATCAATGCCACTCAAGTTACAGCACTCTAGGACAGAAGAGTAGGCCATTGTAGTATTTACACCTTTTATTACATGGCCTGCAGGGCTAATAAGGTTAATTTGGTCATTATCTGATAAAGATAGACTTCCGTAACCTAGCAGTTTAATATCTCCTCTTATACCATGGGAACTAGGATCATCTCTATAAGCTGAGTATATAATATAGCTTAGTTCCTCGGGAGCATAAACAAAGTCGCTGCTTGATGTCGTCTCACTTTTTTCTGAAGAGCAACCAGATAGGGCAAACATAGAGATTAATATAAGTAAATTTTTCATTTTAATTCCTTGAAGCACTAATCTGTATTAGTACTTTTTAAATTGTTTTGTGCAGGTTAAAGTTATAGGTTTAATAGTGTCTCTATATCATTAAGATAATATATGTCGCTATGTGGATAATGAGCCGTTGAAAGAAAAGAATAACTATTGAAACTTCCATCTTTCCCAGAGAAAGCGGAATCAGTGGTAACAAAAACATGTTTCCCTTGTATCCTAGCTACCTCTTTTTTTATGCTGTAAGTGATATTTTTAGTACTTCTTAACCCTGCGCCGATATAAAATAATTCTTCGTGCGAGCTACTTGTGTCGTTTTTTTATAGCTACTAGTGTAGTAATTTCAAGGCTGTGGTGGACGTGTTGGCGGTCTTAAGCAGTGATTGGCAGTATACTGGATATCGCTATTCGAATTTACTTGCTCAGTAGGTATTTGAAAGCTATTGGGGCGGCAGTTGTAGCCTAGGGTCTGTTCTGTTGAAATTACATTCAGTTTGTTCGTGGTGATGTCTGACAGATAATCGTTATTGTTGGCTAGTATATTAGTGCTTGTTAACATGCCAGTTAAAAGCATAAGTTGTAGGCTAGACTTGTTTGCTCGTTTCATTTTATGATATTCCTTATCGTTAATGAAACTATATGATCACATATTATTAACAACATGTAAAAACTTTGTTTTATAAGTCTTTTATTTTTAAGGATATTGTATTGAATGTGCTGTTAAACTCTTTTGTTTTACCACTACAGATGAATCAAGAGGATCATTTCTACAACAGCGTGATAAAAGTGACGAGTCTCTGCTATTTGGTGTAAAGAACAGCAAATCTCAAGGGTGTTTTTGACTATATCTATGAGTAAATGGCTACTGTTTTAAAGACTAAAAGAAGTATTTAACCTGAACTCTGGATAAGCAGCACTTACTCAATATTCCCCCTTTATTCCATTCTCAGCGTTAAAACGTCGATAAATAACCTGTTATTCATAAACGTTTTGCCTTGATAATCGAATAAATTGAAACATTGATAGCGTATATCGCTACTTCAACGTGTAACATTCATTCTTATACCAATTCCATTAAATTATTGCTCACTTGTGCTGGTTAAAATACCCCAAGAATTCGTTGCTCTCAATTCCAATAGCCAGCTATTGCTCAATCGAGCGCCTTACCTTGATTTATTTTTCCTTCGCACAACAAGATCACAAACTTAATGGAATTGGTATTAATAACCGTAAGCTTTTGTTTTTACTTAAACATCAAGTACTCATTATCCAGAGTTCAGGTTATTTAGTCTTAAGCTTTATATAGCTAAACTGAGGTTTTAAGATGTTATGCTCGACGTCTTGGGTTGAAAAATCATGCCTCTGATACTCTTCCCCTTAGATTTACGACAAGAGAAATTTCGGCAATAACACTTAAGTTGTGTAGGTATAGCTATCACACAATAGCGTAGTTAATTTACTGATAGTGGCTTAATAATGTGGCGGTGGTGGTTCAATTTCTTCGGTATCACCCGATAAAGTGCCAGCATCTTTCAAGCGATTAGCGACTAATTGAATTTGATGTTTTAATTCTGATATTTCATGTTGATGAGCAGCTAACTCTTCGCTTAATTGATCAATTACATCATCTTGAAAAACATTTCGTGATTCGAGGGCGTCAACACGCTCTTCAAGTTGCTGAACATATTTGGCATTTGGGCTATGAGCGCTTAGGGTTATTTCGGCATTGGCCATGATTCAACATATCCTGATGAGCTTATCGTTAATAGATCGTTATTATCGCCAAATGCGACACTATACACAACCGCTCCTGTAGGTCTTTTTGCCTCTTTTGGTGTTACAAACCAATGTGAAGTGCGTTTGCCAGTGGCAATATCCCAAACACTGACTTTTTTTGTCGCTGCGCCAGTGATGAGCGCTTTTCCGTCAGGTGAGAAACGTACGGTACTAAATACTTCATGGCGTTTTGTTCCTTGTAAAGTACTAACTCGCTTACCCGTTTTTAAATCCCAAATGTAAGCTGCTTTCATACTATCTGCTGAAAAGGCATAACGTCCTTTGGCATCTAATGCTACTTTTGATACACGAGAAGTATGGTTAAACTGATAAACTACTTGCCCTGATTGGGTGCCCCAAACATAGGCGATAAAGTCGTTACCGCCTGAAATCGCCACTCGGCCATTAGGTAACATATCTACCGAGTTTATTTTTTCTTTATGACCTAAAAACTCTAAACGTCGACCAGTATCTACAGCAACATGCACTACCGTGCCGTTGCTTTTGCCAATAAGTAAGTAGTCACCACCATTACTAATTGCGATATCTCTAATGTTAGACTCACGTACCTGCCAGTAACCTTCAGCCTTACCCGATTGTAAGTTCCATAAAGCAAAGTTCTTTCTATTTGCAGTCAATACATGGCTGGAATTATCACTAATATCAATAGAAAGTACTAAATTGTCACTGGTATTTTGTTCTTGCGCCCAATTATAAATTCGCTCATTTTTACTTAAATCCCAAACACTTAATCCGTGATGAATAGATGAAATTACTGAGAACTTACCATCACTGGAAATCTGTCCAGCATAAGCACCTTCAGCAGACTGTTGCCAACGGACTAATGGTTGTTGTGTTACCGGCTTACAAGCCATAAGCGTCATCAATAAAGTGACTGGAAAGATCCAATTACATTTTAACAAAATATTAATACTTTTTTATTTACGCATTTATCGTTAGTATAAGTTCTTTTTTAGAATTGTTTAGCGTTATCTTTATTAAAAATAAAATTTTAGTAGAGTTAGCAACAAAGTCGCAATTACGTGACAATAACCGCTAAATAATGAAGCAAACGTAAATTGGGGGACATTCTCCAATTGTTATATATAAATGGAGATATAAATGAAATTGTTCAAGCCTACCCTAGTAGCCCTTGCGTTAGTTGCCGTTGTTGGTTGTAACGAAAAAGCTGTTGAAGAAGTAAAAGCACCAGTGTTAGATACTGAAATTCAAAAACAAGCTTACGGTTTAGGTGCTTCAATTGGTATGTATATGCAACGTAACCTAGAAGAGCATGACAAACTAGGTTTAACGTTAGATAAAGAAACTATCGTACGTGGTTTTGTTGATAGTATTGACGGTAAAGCTGTTATGGAAAAAGAAGAAATTCAAGCATTATTAATGAATCTTGATAATAGCATGAAAGAAAAACAACAAGCTGCATTAGTTGCCTCTTCAGAAGCTAGCTTAGCCGAAGGTGCTAAATTTTTAGCTGATAATGCTAAAAAAGAAGGTGTACAAGTTACTGAATCAGGTATCCAATATGTAGTTCTTACTGCTGGTGAAGGTGATAAACCTGTAGCAACTGACACTGTAAAAGTACATTACAAGGGTACTTTTTTAAACGGTGAAACGTTTGATAGTTCAGTTGAACGTGGTGAACCAGCAGTATTCCCACTTAACCGTGTAATTAAAGGTTGGACTGAAGGTGTACAATTAATGCCTGTAGGCGCTAAGTATAAATTCACTATTCCTTCAGATTTAGCTTACGGTCCTAACGGTAACCCACCGCGTATTCCGGGTAACTCAGTACTAGAATTTGAAATTGAATTATTAGAAATTCAAAAAGCAGAAGCAGCTCCTGTAGCGGCTCCTAAAGCTGATGGTCATGACCACGCTGCTCACTAGTTAATCTTATTGTCTTAGCGCTTTAGCTAAAATAAGGCAGTTACAAGTTAATAATATAAAGCCATTGGTAATGATTTACTGATGGCTTTTTTGTTTATTGCATTGGCTTTCAATATAAGCTCACGATAAAATGCCCCAATGAAAAAACTCCTAATTATTGGCTACGTATGGCCCGAGCCTAACTCTTCTGCGGCAGGTAGCCGCATGATGCAGTTAATCCATTTCTTTCAAACGCAAAGTTATGACATTACCTTTGCCAGCCCTGCACAACAAACTGAGCATATGGTTGATTTAACCGCCCTAAATATATCTGTTGAAAATATAAGTCTAAATTGCACTAGTTTTGATGACTTTATAAAAAACTTACAGCCTACTGCCGTAATGTTTGACCGCTTTATGATGGAAGAGCAGTTTGGCTGGCGTGTTAGTGAGCTTTGTCCACAAGCGCTACGCATATTGGATACTGAGGACTTATTTTTACTGCGTAATGCGAGACATCAAGCATACAAGCAAAAGCGTGATATCACTGATGAAGACTTGCTCACCAGTGATATGGCTAAACGAGAAGTTGCCTCAATTTTTCGTTCAGATATCAGTTTGATGATTTCTAGTATCGAAGTAGCTCTGCTACAACGCTTATTCAAAGTAGATAGCAACTTAATTCACTATTGTCCGTTTATGTTAAGTGAGTCGCAATTATCGCAAAAGAATCCAAGTTATGCTGAACGTGATGATTTTATGGCTATAGGTAATTTTCGTCATGCGCCAAACTGGGATGCAGTTCTGTGGTTAAAACAGCAAATATGGCCACTTATCCGTAAGCAACTTCCCGATGCTAAACTCAATATTTATGGTGCTTATCCGCCACCAAAAGCGACAGACCTACATGATGAAAAGACAGGATTCTTGGTTAAAGGTTGGGTTGATGATGCGGTACTTGCCATGCAAAGCGCTAAAGTGTGTTTAGCACCATTACGTTTTGGCGCAGGTATTAAAGGAAAATTAGCTGAAGCTATGTATTGCCAAACGCCCTCGGTGACTACAGATATTGGCGCAGAGAGTATGCAAATCGATTCTTCTTGGGCTGGCGCTATTGCTAATGAACCACAATTGATAGCTGATACTGCAGTACAGCTTTTTCAAGATGAGCAAGTTTGGCAAAAAGCTAGTGATTTAGGGCAGAGCAATGCTCAAAAAATGTATAAGCAAGAAGCAATATTAGCTGAGCTAGCTGATTGTATATCTGAACTAGAAGTAAACCTTGAGCAACATAGAAAAAGAAACTTTATTGGCAGCATGCTCAATCATCATCACCATAAAAGTACCCAATATATGTCGCAATGGATTGATGTAAAAACGCAATTAAAGGTTTTCATAGAAAGCGATAGATAAAAAACAGCCCCAAAGGGCGTATGGATGAATCAGGGATAGAGGCTAGCTTTTAGTTAGCCTTATTTACTTTATCCTGCCCGATAATATTTTAGATGTTAATCAACAAAAATCTGCATTTCTTCACCGATTTGTTTACGCATTTCCATCAATTTAACCGCAGAAGCGTGTTGTTTTTTATCTGCTTCTGTTTGTGGTTGCCACTGCGGGACACTCTCAGATTGACCATTTTGATCAACGGCAACCATGATAACAATACAGTGAGTGGTTAAACGGCGATTTAATGATTTAGGATCACAGGCATTTACTTCTAAGGCTATGTGCATAGAAGAATTACCGGTATAAATCACTTTAGCTTCTACTTCTACTAAGCTGCCAACATGAATAGGAGCAACAAAACGAATACCACCAGCATAGGCGGTAACACAGTAACGACCACTCCACCCAGCAGCACAAGCATAAGCAGCTAAATCGATCCATTTCATCACAGCACCACCATGTACTTTACCACCAAAATTGACATCTTGTGGCTCGGCTAAAAATCGTAAAGTGATATCGCGTTGTGGTGCATTCATAAATTGGCTCTTTCTCGTTAATGGGTTGAGTTTAGTCGAACAGGGGGAGTTAGCACAAAAGTATAATGTTAATGGCTAATTAGCAAATAATATCTATCGGTTTTTTTTCAAAAGTAATCTAACAGAATATAACCTCCAAGTAGTCGGGATATATTGAGTCTGTTTTCGTAATTATGCTCATTTTTACAGGTCTGATCACTATGGTATTTATATAGCTTAACAAATAATCTCTTTACAGCATTTAATAATGGTAATAGAATGAGAATCATTATCATTTGATGCGTGGTTTAAGATATTATGGAAGTTTGGCAATTACTGTTAGTTAAGGGTAACGATAGTTTTAATAAGCAGCATTTACCATTAGCTGAGGAGTACTATCATCAAGCGATTGAGTGCTTAGAGCAACAGTGGCATGCCAACATTGAAGATTGTGAGTTATTGATGGCTTGGATTAGCGCTTTTCATAACTTAGCGGTGCTTTATGAAGCGCAAGAGCAACCTAAAATGGCTTTTCGTTATTTACAAATCCCTCATCAGCGTATGGCAGAGTTATCACAACAGCCACAATACAGTGAAGATTTGCAGTCGGTTGCATTACTTTCGTTAAAAATAACGTTAATGCCTCTATTGGCATTCAGTAAAAAATACCCTGCGTGCGATGGTTGTTTATCATCGCTTAAAAAAATGGAAACGGCCGTTAATGCTAGCCAACCAGTTATGCATTAGTTTACTTACTATTAAGGATATGACGATGAAAATATCAATTACTATTTTTGCCATACTGGCATTGTTATTCAGTAACTCATTATTTGCGCACCCGGGACATGATCACAGTGCACCAGGTTCAGGTTTAATACATTTGCTTTGGTTAGTACCATTTATTATTGCTGCAATTGTTGTAGTGTTTAAAGAGATTACCGCCCCCAGAGGTGAGTAGCACCATAAAAAGGAAATAATGATGCTTTATAATATTATTGCAAAATTAGATAAAAAATTAAAATTCCCTGTCGTTAAGGCTCATTGCGATATACCTTGTAAAATTTATGATCCTATTAGCGCACAAATTGCAGTGTTAACTGTTATTCGTATGGTTGATTTGCTCGATGAGCTAAAAGCTAAGTCTGTGCTTACTTTAGACGAACAAGCGCAGTTTTTACGATTAGTAAATCAAAAGGAAGTGCATGGGCTAAAAGTGAAAGAAGAAATAAATGTAATTTGGGGCGACTATATTAAAACGCCACAATTAACGCAATTTCCTGAGTTACATGATTTAGTGCACAGCATTATGTTGACCAGTTCACAAGCAAAACAGAATATCAATAGAGATGCTGCTTTGAAATTATTGCAGCAAGTAAATCGCTTTGCCGAAATATTTTGGGCCACAAAACAAGTGCCAACATATACTGCAGTTTGTCCTTATCCTCCGGCAGAGAAGCTGATATATCCAAAGCTTTAGGTTTAATCGATTAGATTAGGAGTGCATTATGTTTGGTTTTCATTTTTGCAAAGTCTCGGGTATGAGTATGTCACCTCGAATTCCTGAGAACAGTTATGTTTTTATTGTGCCTTGGTTAAAAGTCTTTAATTTGAAAGAAGGCAGTCTGCTTAAGGTATTTCATCCTCGGTATGGCTGTATAGTTAAATCTTTAGCGCAAGTGGATAGGAACGGATTGTTTTGGCTTAAAGGACACCATAAAACTAGTGTGCCAATTGAGAAGTTAGGCCCAGTGGGAAAATCACAAATACAAGGCAAGGTTTTGTGGATATTCCCACCGAAATAATTGATAGCTGTTGTTAAAGGTATAGCCAGCGAAGTAATTTTCGTAGGCTATACCTTAAGCACCACCTTTTTACAGTAAACTTAATCCTTGTTTTAATGATGCCGCCGCTTCTTTATAACCACTTTTGTCTAAATAACTACTGAAGCTGTTGACTAATTCAGGCACTTGTTCACTAGAAACCCCTAGCTTTTTAAAGGCTGAGTTTAAGTAATCTAAACTTTCAGCTTTCTTACCTGCTGCACCAGCATTTGAAAATAATGAGTTTATTGACGACTTAGCAACTTTAGGTGCTTTGTTCACGTAGCTTTGTGCATCTGGAACAGCTTTACTGATAAGAGCAAAGCTGTCTGGACTTAAGTTATCTTGAGCAACTTTAAGAAGCGACCCGAAACCCGCCGAAACAGTTTTTGGTGATAAGTTTAATTGCTTGGCAGCATATTCAATCATGGCATTAGTTTGTAAGGGGCTATCAGCTTCTTTAGCAGCCGTTTTAAGCTGTTCAGCTGATGATTTAGTAATAGACCCTAAGTCGATTGCAGTAGCTGAAAATGAAGTAAGGTTTACTATGGCAACTGAGACTGTTAGGTAGATAAGTGATAATTTCATGATTAACCCCATGTTAAAAAATTGTAATGAACAACTTTAACATAGTTGGAAGTGTTTTTTCTTAGAATTATTTAACGCTGTAATACCAATTCCATTAAGTTTGTGATCTTGTTGTGCGAAGGAGAAATAAATCAAGGTAAGGCGCTCGATTGAGCAATAGCTGGCTATTGGAATTGAGAGCAACGAATTCCTGGAGTATTTTAACTAGCACAAGTGGGCAATAATTTAATGGAATTGGTATTATTACAGGTGAAGAGGTTTATCAGCTAATTAACTTGGAAAGTTGAGGTATAAATTACTTGATATAAATAAAAAAGCCTTTCTCAAAGAGAAAGGCCTGAAATGCTCGCATTTTGGTCTTGTTAAACAAGATTCTTATTATTAATTTCCAGCTAATGTTTTTTATTATTATTAATTTTTAGCTATATTAATTTTAATTCTATTTGTTTTTATTTTTATTTTTGTTTTTGTTTTTATTATTGTTTTTCTGTAGCGCATGCATTTTATATCAAAGCATTTTTATCATCGCAACAACTTTAGTAGAGCATAAACTCCACGACTTTTTTCGTACTAAACTGGTCCAACAAGTTGAGGGCTCTAAGCTGTTGATTCAAAGTTCATTGGTAAAAATCAAGCATAAATTGGCCAATTAAAAAAAAAGTTAAAAAAATTGAACTTTTTATATTAATGATGTTTTTTACTCTTGATTCAGTTACTGGAGGTTTTTTAATGAGTGTTGACTTAGCGCATAGATCAAAAGCTTGGTCGGTGGTAAACTGCGCATCATAAATTACATTAGCAAGCTATTTATTAAGCAGTAGTCGCTAAACAAATAACTAGGTTATACCAATTCCATTAAGTTTGTGATCTTGTTGTGCGAAGGAAAAATAAATCAAGGTAAGGCGCTCGATTGAGCAATAGCTGGCTATTGGAATTGAGAGCAACGAATTCTTGGGTTATTTTAACCAGCACAAGTGGGCAATAATTTAATGGAATTGGTATTAATTGCGTTGTACTGGCATGATCACTAAAGATTAGTAGCCAATATAATTGTAAAACAAGATAATTAAGAGGAACTATTGGTGACAGAATTAAAAAATGATACCTATTTACGTGCGCTATTAAAGCAACCAGTAGATTACACGCCAGTATGGATGATGCGACAAGCAGGCCGTTATTTACCTGAGTATCGTGAAGTACGTAAAAATGCTGGCGATTTTATGTCAGTTTGTAAAGATGCTGACCTAGCCTGTGAAGTAACTATTCAACCTTTGCGTCGCTTCCCGTTAGATGCTGCTATTTTGTTTAGTGATATTTTAACTATTCCTGATGCTATGGGTCTAGGTTTGTATTTTGAAACAGGTGAAGGCCCTAAATTTACTAACCCAATAACTTGTAAAGCAGACGTTGATAAAATTGGAATCCCTGATCCTGAAGATGAATTAGGTTATGTCATGAATGCCGTACGTACTATCCGTAAAGAATTAAAAGGAGAAGTACCACTTATAGGTTTTTCAGGTAGTCCTTGGACACTAGCAACTTACATGATTGAAGGTGGCAGCTCTAAGGCTTTCACTAAAATTAAAAAAATGATGTTTGCTGAACCACAAACCTTACATTTGTTACTTGATAAGTTAGCTGACTCGGTAATTAGTTATTTAAATGCGCAAATTGCTGCTGGCGCGCAATCGGTAATGGTATTTGATACATGGGGCGGCGTATTGTCTCCACGTGATTATAATGAATTTTCATTGCAGTACATGGCAAAGATAGTTGATGGACTAACGCGACATAATGAAGGTCGTCAAGTGCCAGTAACTTTGTTTACTAAAAATGGTGGCATGTGGTTAGAATCTATCGCAGCAACAGGTTGTGATGCTGTTGGTCTTGATTGGACTATTGATATTGAAAACGCTAAAGCACGTGTTGGTGATAAAGTTGCCTTACAAGGTAATATGGACCCATCGATGTTATATGCACCCCTGCCACGTATTGAGCAAGAAGTGTCAAAAATATTAGCTGGTTTTGGTGAAGGTGGTACCGGTCATGTATTTAACTTAGGTCATGGTATTCACCCAGATGTTAATCCAGAACATGCAGGTCACTTTATTGAGTCTGTGCATCGTTTAAGTAAGCCTTACCATAAGTAACACCTCGCTATAAGCTATTTTAGTTTTACTGTGGTTACAAATATAAAGCCGCCGATACCTCACAGAGGTCTCGGCGGCTTTTTTTATTCATTGGCTTGAGGTCTCATCTATCGAGCTATGCATACTTAAAAATAGTTATACCAATTCCAATAGCCAGCTATTGCTCAATCGAGCGCCTTACCTTGATTTATTTTTCCTTCGCACAACAAGATCACAAACTTAATAGAATTGGTATTATTTCCAGTTTTCATATTTTGTTACATTACAGCTGTTAAAAAATGCAACTGGTAACTTTGTGTGGCTTTATCAATGCCTTACTTGTTGATGTGACTGCTGTTATCATCACTTTACTCCTAATCTTTAAACAAAAAAACTCTAACTGCTCTTGTGTTGTGGTGTACTGGTGATGTATAACACCGTTATCTTTTTGGTATTATTCAAGGAAACAGACATGACACCTCAATGGGATCCAGATAAACCGATATATTTACAACTTTATCAGCAAGTGGTTACTCGCATATTAGATGGCTATATCAAAGAAGGTGAAGCGTTGCCTTCGGTAAGAAAAGTAGCGGCGGAATATCAACTTAATCCAATTACTATTTCAAAGGCATATCAAATGTTACAGGACGAACAGATTGTAGAAAAGCAACGTGGTAAAGGCTTATTTGTTATGCCGGGCGCACAGGATTTAATGCTAGATAGAGAGCGTGAAAGCTTTTTGTCGCATCAATGGCCAGAAATTTTATCACAAATCTCAAGGTTAAAACTATCAGCAGAGCAATTGCTGTCGGCAAATGAGAATAACTCAGTGGAGGGCGGTGTATGAGCGCGCTTATTTCAGTTTCAGGTCTATGCAAATCGTATGGTAGTAAAAAAGTATTGTCAGGGGTTGATTTATCACTTAACGCAGGACAAATTGTAGGCTTAGTTGGTCCAAATGGGGCCGGAAAAACCACCTGTTTACAAGCAATCTTAGGACTTACAGATTTTGATGGTGATATTAGTGTTTTAGGTCATCATCCAAGAAAAGATCGCGTGAAAATGCTTAAAGAGGTAGCTTATATTGCGGATGTAGCTATTTTGCCAAAATGGTTAAAAGTGTCACAAGCGTTAAGCTATATGCAAGATATCCATCCAAATTTTGCTATTGAAAAGGCACAAGAGTTTCTCGCTAAAACCAATATTGCAGTTAATGATAAAGTTAAAGCTTTATCAAAAGGCATGGTGGCGCAATTACATTTAGCGCTCATTTTAGCCATTGATGCCAAAGTACTTATTTTAGATGAGCCAACGTTAGGTTTAGATATTTTGACACGTCGTCAATTCTATAGTCACTTATTGGAAGACTTTTACACTGAGGATAAGTGTATTGTTGTGACAACCCATCAAATTGAAGAAATAGAGCATATCTTAACGGATGTTGCGTTTATTCAGCAGGGTAAAATTGTGTTGGCACAAAGTACTGATGATATTAGACAGCGCTTTAATCTAGTGTCAGTAACCAATGAACAATTACCACAAGCTGATGAATTACAGCCGTTATTTAAAAATAGCATGATGGGCTTAACAACCATGTTATTTGATAATCAAGATAAAGAAATATTACAGGGTTTAGGAAAAGTAACCGTTCCAAGTTTGGCTGATGTTTTTGTCGGTATAATGAATAAGGAGACTTGCTAATGAACGCATCAATAATGAAAGCCTCAATCAAGAAAGAATTGTGGGAATTTAACGGTATGCTCAAATGGGTGCCTATTAGTTTAGCTGGAGCTTTTATTTTTATTCCACTGCTGACTTTATTACTTAACGGTATTGATACTTCAATGATGTTAGAAGGGCTAAAACACTTAAGTGAAGCTAATGATATTAAAGGCTTAACTAAGGTGTTTTTTGTCGCTACCTCAGCATTATTTATCCCCTTCATAGTTGTAGGCTTCCTTGTACAAATGCATTATTTTGTAAACTGCTTATATGATGAAAGGCGAGATCAATCGGTAATGTTTTGGCGTTCCTTACCTGTGTCTGACGAAGTTACTATTGTAAGTAAGTTATTAACTGGTGCTATCGTTATACCAACTATCTTTTATTCAGCTGCGACAGTATTGTTTGTTGGTGGTTTGTTATTGGCATTTATCGGATCTGTAATATTGTCGATAGGTTTTGATATTTCATTATGGAGTTTATGGTCAAGTGCCCAAATCATGAGTGGTTTAGGTTCTATTTGGTTAACTATGATACCGACAGCAATATGGTTGTTACCATTATACGCTTGGTTAATGCTAACTTCGATTTATGCGAAAAAAGCACCATTTTTATGGGCAATATTACCGATAGTTGTAGTATTAATTATTGAAGCAATTCTAGTGCATTACTTGCAATTATCGCAGCCGTTTTTTGGCCACTTTATTGGTGACTACTTCTCAATTACGCCAGATAAGGCCATCATCAACCCTGATGATATTATCGCTGTACGTTGGGCGCCTTTACAAGCTGTAATGGCACAGATCGATTACCGCACGGTACTGGTATCAGCAGGGCTGTTATTTGCTACTTATTGGGTTAGGGTGAATAAACAAGAGTCTTAGCCATTAATACAGTTTAGCTGAATGACAAAAACAAAATGCCAATACGTATGTATTGGCATTTTTATAGGTAAGAGACTTTATTTCTGCCGGAGTTTTTTGCTTGATATAAGGCTTTATCTGCTCTAGAGAATAAAGTATCAAAAGCTGTATCGCTATCAGTTAAGCTTGAAACACCAACACTTACCGAAAGGGTTATGGTTCCTTGCCAATCACCGGTAATACGCAATTCAGTTTGCTCTTTTCGAATACGTTCAGCAAAGGCTATTGCGGCTTCTTTTGGGGTTTCAGGTAATAAGATCGAAAACTCTTCACCGCCAATTCGTGCCACGATATCGGTTTGTCGTAAACTTGCTTTAAGCTGCTTTGCAACTTCAATTAACACGTGATCACCAGCAGGATGCCCTAATTTATCATTAATGCTCTTAAAGTGATCAATATCGATGGAAATAACGGTCATTGAAAGGGAATAACGTTTTGCTCGCTGGTATTCTTTTTCTGCTTCTCTAATGAAATAACGTCGATTATATAAATTCGTTAATGGATCAGTATTCGCCAGTTGCTTGAATTTTTCTTTAAGTTCAAATAACTCCGTTACTTCACTTGAAAATCCGATTAATGCAGGTACTTTTCCTGGTTGTAATAAAGGAACCTTAGTGCTGATATAGTGGTGTATGCCACCTTCATCATCAGTAGCGGTTTCTTCAATGATATGTTTTTTATTACTGGAGAAAACTAAACTGTCAGATTGATAAAAATGGTCTGCTATCTCTTTTGGTAGTACCTCAGTATCTTTTTTACCTATGATGTTTTCTGCTGTATCCCCAAAAAGTTGTGCAACTTGAGTATTGACATATAGGAAGGTGCGTTCTGCATCTTTCATATAAACGTGTGCGTCTATATTATTTAGAATGCTGTCTAATAAGTATTTTTGTTTGACGACCTGATCTTGCAGTGCTTTTTCTGCAGTTATATCCGTTGAAATACCACACATACCACTTACCGCGCCATTTTCATCGAACAGTGGTTTTTTCACAACACGATATATACGGGTTTCGTTGATTGCTTTTATATAGTTACTTTCTTCATTTTCGACTCTTATGGCTTGTTCCATGACGATGCGATCATTTTCTTTCAATTGGGTAGAAAGTGCTAAATCAAAGAAGTGACTATCGTCAAAACCAATAACTTCATCAAACTGTTTTCCAAAGAGGGTTAATACCGCTTGATTGGCATAAGTATACTTACCCAACAAGTCTTTGGTATAAATAAAAGAATCTATATTATCTAATACTTGGCTGGTGATGTGATCCGCTGTCGTAGTATTTTTTTCAATGCTCAAATTTCTGGCCTAAGTCGATAGGAGATATTAAATCACAATCTAATGAATATGGACTGTTAAGTTACATATTAGCACATTTGGTTGGTTATAAGCCGTACTTTGATAGAATAACGAAATAGAAAGTTAAGTTAATAAATTGCTCTATTTTACGATTTCATTGCTGATTTATTGTTAGCACGAGTATTTACCAGTGTAGAAGAATCTGCCAATGGCAAAGGAAACTAGATAAACTGTTGATTAGTAGTTTAGTTGATATATGGCCGTAAATTTGATGATGGTTAACTCGTACTGCAAGGTTATAGTACCGCTTGATTGATATGTTGTAGCTCTTCGGTTTTAGGCTTTGAGGTGTATCAACAGGTTTTGTTTAAGTACCTTATTTGAACAATAAAAAAGGCACTTAATAAGTACCTTTTTTGATAATTTCTAGCTGAGCACTAGAAAGTTATTCATCATCAACTTCGTAAGCACTAAAGTCAGTAATTCCCTTAGCTTCGAGTAAACGCCTGACGCTCGCAGGTAGTTTTTCGTTATTATCTTTTGCTAAATCTTCATCGTCAGGTAATGGCTGACCACTAAATGCATGTAAAAAAGCTTCACATAACAACTCACTATTTGTGGCATGGCGAAGGTTATTTACTTGGCGTCTAGTGCGTTCATCCGTCAACACTTTTAGTACGCGCAAAGGAATAGAAACGGTAATTTTCTTTACTTGCTCGCTTTTTTTACCGTGTTCGGCATAGGGATTTATGTACTCGTCATTCCACTGAGCCATGGATATTCCTCTGTCTTGTTATAACGTATATTATATTGTAATAGTGTAGATTTTACCTGCTGGGAAATACCAGTCAAGTAGAAGTTTAGATGTCTAAAATTACTTGACCCAATTAATTAAAGTGTTTAGAGTTATAGACGTCCAAACATCTAAACGAAGAGTTTGATATTTGACTAAGCTAGAATCAATAAAATTGACACAGAATGGGTGTTTTTGAATGTTTATTTATATTAATGGAGAGGACTAAATGTCGATTACAAAAACAAGTAATATTACTACTTCGGCAGTAAGGGCGGGTATTAATACCGATGAGCACCATGGCGCTGTAGTTGCTCCTATTCATTTATCTAGTACATATTCATTAAAAGGTTTTAATGATAAACGTCAATTTGATTATTCTCGTACCGGTAATCCAACACGAGCTACTTTTGCACAAGTAATTGCAGACCTAGAACAAGGCAGTGTAGGTATTGTTACTAGTACTGGCATGGCGGCTGTGCATTTAATTTGTCAGCTTTTATCGATTGACGATACTGTAGTTATTCCACACGATTGTTACGGTGGTAGTTTTAGATTATTCACTCATTTAGCTAAAAGAGGTCAATTCAAACTAATAGTAGTTGATCAAAATGATCAACAAGCTCTTGATAAAGCCTTGGCAAATAAGCCTAAATTAGTTTTACTCGAAAGCCCAAGTAATCCATTGTTGCGTTTAGTCGATATTGAAGAAGTAACTAAAGCATGTCATGCCGTTGGTGCATTAGTGGCTGTTGATAACACTTTCTTATCACCCGCACTGCAACAACCTCTTTCTCTTGGTGCTGATATTGTTTTTCATTCAACCACTAAATATATTAATGGTCATAGTGATGTTGTGGGCGGTGTTTTAGTGACTAAAACTGCTGAGTTAGGTGAAAAACTAGCGTGGTGGGCGAATTGTATTGGTATCACTGGTAGTGCTTTTGATAGTTTTTTGGCGTTACGTGGTTTAAAAACTTTACCCGTACGAATGAAACAGCATCAAGAAAATGCTTTACAAGTTGCTGACTTTTTGAAAAACCATGACGCGATTGATACGGTATATTTCCCTGGCTTTCCTGAGCACCCTGGTCATGAAATAGCGAAAAAACAACAAGCGGGTTATGGTGCTATGTTAAGTTTTGAAGTTAAAGGTGGTGTTGAAGCGGTTAAGAAATTATTTGATAGTCTTGAGCTATTTACTTTAGCGCAATCACTCGGTGGTGTTGAGAGCCTTATTAGTCATCCATCTACAATGACTCATGCTGGCATGGAAATAGCCGATCAGTTAGAAGCAGGAATAACTCAATCTTTAGTACGTATATCAGTTGGCATTGAAGATATTGATGACATCTTGGTTGATTTAGCAAATGGCTTAACACAGAGCCAACAGTAAAATACAAAGACAATTGTGATAATACATTAGCAGTTGAGCAGGCAGAGATATGACACAAGAAGATATTACCCTAAAACAGGTTGACGAGAATAAGTTAGTGCCAAGCAAAGACATTGCAGAGCATGAATTTATGGTCGATGGAACTAGTCAAAATAAATTAGCTAAGCACGCGATTCAAGTACACAAGTTTGGTGGTAGCTCTTTAGCAACACCTAAGTGTATTAAACGTGCCCTTGAAATTATCCGGGAAAATTGTCAGCTGAACGATATTGTTGTGGTATCTGCTAATGGCAAAACCACCGATAGTCTATTTGCTATATATTCTCTAGTTGAACAAGCAATCTCTGCACAAACTAGCCAAACAAGTGATGAATTAACGCAAGCAATAGCTGAATTATCAAAGCAGCAGTCGCAATTAATTACTGAACTCTTAAATACGAATAATACTAAGCAGTTATTACTTTTGCTAAGTAAAGACATAAAGCAATTAGCTGCCTGGTTAGCTGGGGACATTGCTCAATATCACAATGATATTTTAGCGTTAGGTGAAGTATGGTCAGCAAGATTATTATCAGCATTGCTAAATGAACAGGTATGTCCAAGTAATAACATTGATGCTCGCGACTTTCTTGTTATTGATAATGAACAAAGCTGTGTGGTTGATACTGCAACAAGCGCGGCGCAATTAAGGCAAAGGCGACAGTTTGGTAAGTTAGCGGTAATTACTGGTTATATCAGTAAAGATACTAGAGGAAAAAACTGCACATTAGGTCGTAATGGTAGTGATTACTCGGCAACTATTATTGCTTCTTTAGTTGCTGCAGGTAATGTGACTTTGTGGACTGATGTTGACGGTATTTATAGTGCAGATCCTCGTGTTGTACCGAGTGCAAGAAAGCTAAACCGTTTACCTAATGGTGTTGCTAAAGAGTTAGGTCGATTAGGTAACCCTGTGTTGCATGCCAAAACATTATTGCCACTGATTAATCCTTTAAGTGAGCATCATACTCACTTACATGTAGCGAGTAGCTTTGATGCACAAGTCATTGGTACAGAAATTGGTAGGTTTGGCCAAATAGCTAAACAAGAACTATCAGTAACTTATTTGAATGACTTATTACTTGCACAATCAGTGAGTTTTCTCGGAGAAGCCGCGGCCAAGGCTAAAGCGGAGTTTGCGCCAATTTGTATGGATGATAAAAAAGGTTTTATGGTCATCACTCAAGCACAGCAAAAATCCTTGAGTCAGTGGTTAGCAAGTCATGATGTCGAAATCACTTTTAGGCCCGTGGCTATTATTGCCACCGTTGGTCATAGTGTTGCAGAACGTGGCGATATCAAAGCACGCTTTAAACGCTCATTAAAAACGGCAAAACCATTAAACTTAGTTGGCAGTGATAACAATCATAGCGTTATCGCTATTTTACCTGAGTCTTGTTCAATAGAGTTATTAAATACTGTTCACCATGAGATGACTAAAGATGCTCGTCATATTGGGTTAGTTGTTGCGGGTATGGGCAATATAGGTGAGCGCTTTTTAGATCTATTACCTGGCCAACTTAATAAAGTATATGCTTTAGAGAACTTACACCTTGTTGGTTTGCTTTCATCTAAAAAAGCGCTAATAAATAACGACGGTATCGATGTAAACCAAGCAACATCATTATTTTCTCAAGATGCACAAAGCTATGATAGTGAACAGCTTATTTCTTGGTTAACTCATCACCCATATGATGAGTTGATTGTGGTAGATATCACGCCAAGTGAAGATTTTAGTTTATTGTATGAACAAATATTTTCTTTAGGCATTCATGTTATAGGTGCAAATAAATGGGCTGCCTCAAGCAGTACTGAACACTATAATAATTTAGTGAATACAGCAGATAGTAATAATAGTTTATGGTTAGGTAATACTACCGTTGGTGCAGGTTTACCTATAAATTATGCCATTGATGATTTACGGCAAAGTGGTGATAACATTAGTGAGTTATCAGGTGTTTTCTCAGGTACACTTTCTTGGTTATTTGAAACTTATGATGGTAGTTCTAAATTCTCAGAATTGTTACTTAATGCGTTAGCGCAAGGCATTACTGAGCCTGATCCTAGAGAAGACTTATCAGGTCGAGATGTACAACGTAAATTATTAATTTTAGCTCGAAAAGCAGGTTTCGAGCTGGCGTTAGAAGATATCGACTGTCAAAACTTAGTACCAGAAGCCCTACAATCTCTATCAACAGATGATTTTTTAGCTAGAGCTAATGAATTAGATGAATACTTTGCCACAGCGTTAAGTGATGCAAGCAGTCAAAATTCTTGTATACGGTATGTAGCTCGTTTTCAGCATAATGAAATAAAGGGAATAAGTGCAAAAGTCAGTTTAGAGGTATTGCCACAAACTGATGCATTTGCCAACTTAACACCTTGCGATAATATTTTCCAAATCAGTAGTCAGTGGTACCAAGATAACCCCTTAATTATTCGTGGACCCGGTGCAGGGAGGGACGTAACTGCAGGTGGTCTACACTCAGATCTCGTGAAAATCTGCCAGCAACTTGCTCACAAACAAAGCCAAGTTAAAATCAAAGGAATAAACTAACCATTAACCATATGGTGTAAATGAGTATATGAATAGGTTTAATGGGGAGCAGCTTATCGCTATTTTCGGTTAAACCTTTTTTATCTTTATAATGCAGCCTACTGATAAATAAATAGTTATCCATAGATGAATAAATTTGATGTAAACAATGGATTTTTTTGTTCATCATTGTAACTGCGACTTGCCTAACTATTGCTTTTGACTATCATTACTAGCATGATAGATATTATTTATTCCCTTCAACGAAGCAATGGCTAAAGATTCCCCTCACCAAACACATTACACCCGACAAATTAACCATTTGTTAGCAAAAGTCTACGGGCGAAGTGCCATGAAAGACTCTTTATTAGATCGCGCTATAGGCTATTTTGAACATGAAGAGTTCCGCCCTTCAGATGAAAAAAAAGCTGCTGATGAGTCGCAGCTTGAACAAATGCAACGAACAGAGCGATATTCAAGTTTACTCTCTCTTTCACACTCTATTCTTGAGTTAGCTGAAGGAGAAAGTTATTCTGAAAATAATCGTAAATCAGCGCAGTTCCTCGGTACTATTCAGTTAATAAACCCTACTGAAGGCAGGCGTGTTGCGTTGAGTAATGAGCAAAGTAAATCAGTTTATAAAGCTGTCTTATGTCTACGTTTACTTGATCGCTTGATTATTGATGGCCAAATGGTTGAGCCTTATATTAATAATTTGTTAGGTGATATATCACCTGAGCAGTATATTGATTTTTCTAGCTATGATAGTGCCGCTCATCAACGGTTTTCCCAACAAGTAAAAATCCCGCTTATAATGGCTGCACTTTTACAAGATGTTGGTAATTACCACCCTAAAGCACAAGTCATATTGAAAGGTGAAAATGGTAAGCTAGATCCCTTTCGTACGTTAGAGGTGAAAGAACGAAAAGAGCTGTTGCAAATTAACTATCGTGAAACATTGAAATACCTCAGTGAGGGCATTGGCATGCCAATTTTTGTTGGTAATACTAAGGCTGAACGTGATCAGTTCATCGTAGATGAACAAGGGAAATTATTATTTATCAGGCAGTTATTGAAAACTAGCGTGAACCCAAAAAATACTATTGGCAATGTCTTAAAAGTACCACAAATTTATACTTCAATTATTCTGTCAACTAAAGCAAGTTATAATTACAAGTTACTACCACAAGTTTTCCAAGTACTGAATAAAAATGCTGAGCTCGGCGCTTGCGCTCAAAGTGTTGTTGATGCTTTATATAAAATTACCGGTATGTTTCCACAGGGCTTTGGCATAGTTTATATGCCATTAGGGGAATTTGGTGAGCAAGGTGATTGTTATGAGTATGCAATTGTAAATGGCTTTTACCCGCAAAAGCCTGAGCAACCTAACTGTAGGTTAACAACACGTAAACTCACGTTTATTGGTTATGGCCAAAATAATGTAATAAAAAATAGCTGTAACCTATATTTCACTCAAACGGCAAAAAAATTAGCAACTCTGAGTAAAGACCGACTGAATGAAATATTAGAATTATTAAGTTCAAATTCTCAGGAGCGCAAAGAATTAGATTTATTACCTCGCTGTTGGCATGCCAACGAATTTTTCTCAATAAAAGCAAATCAAAATTTATGGACCAAATTTGAGTAATAACGAGAATAGCAAGCCAGTCTATGAGACTCTTTTCAATAGGAAGTGAATACATGGTCGAGCAAATAAAAAACAAACGTATTGCAGCTATTGATTGGATGCGTGGTTTTGTGATGATCATTATGGTGCTTGATCACGTTTCAATGGTATATAACAAAGATCATCTGGCCAATGACTCTGCGGCTAATTACATTTTAGGGACACCACTACCAGCCTTTGAGTTCTTTACCCGTTGGATTAGTCATATTTGCGCTCCAGTCTTTGTCTTTTTAGCTGGGACGGCTTTAGCTATAAGTGTTGAACGCAAGTTATCCAAAGGCTTCGATAGCAAAGGAATTGATAAAGATATTTTGATTCGAGGCGCATTTATTGCCCTATTAGACCCAACCATCACATCGTTTTTCGGCGGAAAATTAACTTTTCAAGTACTTTATGCTATTGGTATTGCCATGATGTGCATGGCTTTTTTCAGACGCTTATCAAGTACGCAATTACTTATTATTGCAATGGCTTGGGTAGTAGGTGGTGAATTAGTTACTGCGCAGTTCTGGTTTGTAGGTGGTCAAGAGCAGTCCATTATTGTTGGTTTATTAGTTGGTAAATATTCATCAGCTAACTTGAGCATTTCTTATGCGTTAATTCCTTGGTTATCAGTGATGATCTTAGGCTGGATTTTTGGCCGTTATATTCTCGATTATGGTGATGGTAAGGTAATTGTTAGTCCTGCGAATTTACTGTTCCGTTTAGGGGGGGCAGCGTTGACCGCTTTTGTTGTTATTCGTTATTTCAATAACTATGGAAATATGTTTTTACTAAAAGATGATAATAGTTGGCAGCAGTGGTTGCATGTTAGTAAATATCCACCATCAGCTAGTTTTATCATGCTTGAGCTAGGGTTAATGTCGGTGATATTAGCGTTAATGATTAAAGTTGAGCAACGCATAGGTGTGCGCTCAAATGGCGTGTTACTGGTTTTTGGTCAAACCTCAATGATGTTTTACTTGGTGCATCGAGTTTTCTTAACGGGTACAGGTACATTTGGAGGAATGAGGGATATAACTGATCTGACAAATACTTACATTATCAGTGGTGTGATATTACTCATATTATATCCATTTTGCTTGTGGTATCGAAGTTTTAAAGCTAAACACCCTGATTCACTTTGCTTGAAATATCTGTGAAGCGTAAAGCAGATAAACAAAAAGGCAGTGATAATTTTAACTTTGACTGCCATTTTTATTTCTGTTTATAGCGACTTCTATTAATTACAAACAGTAATGTTGGATCATCCTTGTTAGTAACAGCTCGGTTTTATCAATTTCGCTATGGGCCAAAAATTCATTGGGTTGGTGAGCTTGATCAATTGAACCAGGGCCTAATACTATAGTTTGGCAGCCAAGTTGTTGAATATAGGGCGCTTCGGTTGCATAGTTAACCGCACAACAACTATGGCCACTAATCTCTTCTGCAATATCAATAAAAGTACTGGGTTTCTTTTGTTCAAAACTAGGTGAACTAGGATGCATTTCTGCAAAGGTAATTCGACCAGGGTAAAGCTCTGCTAAAGGTTTTAAAGCCTCGCTCAACCAATTTATTAATTCGTCATCACTCATACCAGGTAGTGATCTTAAATCAATATCTAGATGGCAATACCCGCATATTCTATTCGCATTATCTCCGCCAGATATAGCACCTAAGTTTAAGGTTGGCGCAGTTACATCAAAGGCTTTATTTTCATAATTGAGCTGAAACTTTTCTTTCAGCTCAATTAATTGACCTATAACTTTGTGCATAATTTCTATGGCATTCACACCTAGGTTTGGTTTGCTTGAATGACCTGATTTACCTTTAACACTAATGCGATGAGACATATGACCTTTATGCATAACAACGGGAACTAAGTTTGTAGGCTCACCGATAATGGCAACATCAGGTTTTATCGCTTGGCTTTTAGCAAAAAAACGAGCACCTGCCATGGTGGTTTCTTCATCTGCGGTAGCTAAAATGTATAGTGGTTTGTTAAGTTGTTCTGGGCTTAAGCTTTTACAAACTTGCAAAATAAAAGCAAAAAAACCTTTCATATCACAGGTACCTAAACCAAAGAATTTATCATCCTGATTTAATACCTTATGAGGATCTGACTGCCAACTGTTCTCATCGAAGGGGACAGTATCACTGTGACCTGCCAACAATAATCCTCCTTCGCCACTGCCTAGTTTAGCCAGTAAATTGAACTTGTTTTCAGTATCTGGCACAGCTTGAATTTCAATACTAAAACCAAGCTGTTCAAACCAAGTGGCTAAGAGTTGAATAACATCCTTATTGCCTTGATCCCAACTTGGTTGTGTAGAGCTAATGGAAGTACAAGCAATTAATTGGCTTAAGCTTTGACTGAAATTAGGCAATTTTGTCATATATGACCTATATAATTTTGAATAATTACTTAAATAGTTATGCTGATTGATTGCATAACTACCCATGTGATGTTACCTTAGATATATAGTGTAAATAACCTGCTTTAATAAGGCTACTTCAAAAATGACAAAGGCTATACCCGATTCGAATAACAGTATGCAAAAAGTGACGATTATTGGTGCCAGTGGTTATGCAGGTGCGGAGCTTGTTGGTTTATTGGCTAAACATAGCCAAGCTGAAATTTGCCACTTGGTAGTTTCTGAAAATAGTAGTTCAGAAGGTAAACCTTTTAGTGAATTACACGGCCGCTTTCACGGGGTATGCGATTTACCATTACAAGCGTTTTCACCAGCGTGGTTTGACCAACATGCGGCAGATATTGATGTGGCTTTTTTTGCGACTCCACATGAATTTAGTGCTGATTGGGCACAAGCTTTTGTTGACGCGGGTGTTAAGGTTTTTGATCTTTCTGGCGGGTTTAGGTTAAAAGATGCTAGTGACTATCCCAAGTATTATGGGTTTGAGCATGCAAATACAGATGCTTTAGCCACAGCTAAATATGGTTTAGCTGAATGGCAACATGATGATATTGCTGATACTAATTTGATTGCTGTACCGGGATGTTATCCAACGGCAAGTTTATTGTGTTTAAAGCCTTTAACAAGTAACAATTTGGCCGTGGAAAATTCACTCGTTGTAGTTAATGGTATCAGTGGGGTAAGCGGGGCTGGCAGAAATGCCTCATTAGCAACTAATTTCAACGAAGTGAGTTTAAAAGCTTACAACGTTTTACAACATAGACATCAGCCTGAAATTTCGCAAGAAGCAAATATTGAGGTGGTTTTTAACCCACACTTAGCCCCATATAAAAGAGGGCTTTTAGCAACAGTTACTCTACAACTTCAGCATGGCGTAACTAATACTCAAGTGCAAGAAGCTTTTGAAAAGGCATATGCTGATAAACCTTTAGTTAGGTTAGTCACGAGTTGGCCAGAAATTGGCAATGTAGCTCATACGCCTTTTGCGGACCTACACTGGAAATTTGATGAAGAAAAACATGTTGTAGTGGTGAGTTGTGCGATTGATAACTTGTTAAAAGGCGCAGCATCTCAAGCAGTACAATGTTTTAATATCTCATTGGATTTACCTAGTGAATATTCATTGTTAAATACATAGTGAAAAAAATAACTAACGAGTTAAGGCAGAAGGTAAATGAGTAACCCAGCAGTAGAACCAGTACTAAAACCATTAGTCATTAAAATTGGTGGTGCAATTCTTGAAAAAGAATCAGCCCTAAGTGCCTTATTATCTGTCATTGCCGAACTAGAAAATAAACAAGTTGTTTTAGTTCATGGTGGTGGTTGTGTGGTAGATGAAATGCTTGCGCAAGCTGGTTTCACCACGGAGAAAAAGCATGGTTTACGAGTTACGCCTAAAGAACAAATTGCTCTGATAAGTGGCGCTCTTGCTGGTACTGTAAATAAAAATATTGTAGCTACCGCGAATAGCATGGAACTAGCTTCGGTGGGATTGTCGTTGAATGATGGTGAAATGCTTAAGTGTACTTTATCAACTCAAGACTTAGGACAAGTGGGGGTACCGCAAACGAATAGCAGTAAGTTATTAGATATTTTATTAAAAAATAAGTTTTTACCGATAATTTCTTCAATTGGTTCACTCGATAATGGTGACTTAGTTAACGTAAATGCTGATGATGCCGCTGTTGCTATTTGTCAGCTATTAAATGCAGAGTTATTGTTACTCACGGATGTAAATGGCGTTAAAGGAGCAGATGGTGAATACCTATCGTCACTTAATGCAGAGCAAGCTCAATGTTTAATTAAACAAGGTGTTATTGCTGGTGGTATGACCGCAAAAGTAAATGCTGCCTTACATGCTGCACAACAATTACGACGAAGTATCGCGGTTGCCAGTTGGCAATCGCCAGAGCAAATTAGCCAATTACTTGATGGAAATGGCATTGGCACACAAATACAGCCAAATTAGCCTAAACGAAATATTGAGAGAAGATACTTATGTCGAAAGATAACGCACTGCAATCATTAAACAATTTTTTAGCTGATGATCAGTTAAATAAAACGCAACTATTAGCTTTAATTGAGCTAGCGATTAATATCAAACAGCACCCTAGCGATTATAGCCAAGTATTAGCAGGAAAATCAGTGGCGATGATTTTTGAGAAACCTTCTTTAAGAACCCATGTTAGCTTTGATATGGGTATTAATAAATTAGGTGGTCATGCGCTCTATTTGGGACAACAAAATGGCAAATTAGGTGAGCGTGAACGAGTTAGTGATTACGCAAAAAACCTTTCATGTTTTGCTGATGCAATTGTTGCTCGTGTGTTTAGTCACAATTCAATAATAGGTCTTGCGGAACATGCAAGTGTGCCCGTTATTAACGCTTTATGTGATGTATACCACCCATGTCAGGCACTTGCAGACTTTGTTACCTTATCTGAAACCTATGATGATTTAAGCCAAGTGAAGTTAGCTTATGTTGGTGATGGTAATAATGTGTCGAACTCATTAATGCTAATGGCAGCTGTTTTGGGAGTAAATTTCACGTTAGTTTCTCCAAAGGGGCATGAAGCGCAAGCAGATATAGTTAACAAAACTAAGCAACTTGCTGAGGCTTCAGGCAGTAAGTTGTACCTTACCAATGACATTAACGCCATTGGTAAACAAGATGTGATTTATACTGATACTTGGATTTCGATGGGTGATGAGGATGCGAGTAAAAAGGCTGAGGTGTTAGCTAAATTTTCTCCGTATCAAGTTAATCATAGCTTGATGGAAAAAACAGAGGCGAGCATGGTTTTACATTGTCAGCCAGCACACTTAGAAGAAGAAATAACAACGGAGCTGTTTGATAGTAAATTATCAAAAGTATTCCAACAAGCAGAGAATAGAATGTGGGCACAAAATGCCGTACTAGTTACTTTGCTTGCTGATAAATAGTAAAACTAGTTGCTAATTAAGTCGATAATTTAGTTACTGGGTAAGCATTGAAAAAAATTAATCAAATTATATAAATTTAGAGAACATTATTATGAGTATTCAAAAGAAAGCAATTAAAAAAGTAGTATTAGCATATTCAGGTGGTTTAGATACTTCGGCTATCATTCCATGGTTAAAAGAAAATTATGACGGATGTGAAGTAATCGCATTTTGTGCCGATGTTGGTCAAGGTGATGAAGAGCTTGAAGGTGTGAAAGAAAAAGCCATCGCATCAGGAGCTTCAGAGTGCTATGTTGTTGATCTTAAAGAAGAGTACGTAAAAGAATATATTTATCCAATTTTAAAAACCGGTTCAGTTTACGAAGGTCAATACTTATTAGGTACGTCAATGGCACGTCCTATTATTGCTAAAGCACATATTGAAGTAGCCCTTAAAGTAGGCGCTGATGCTGTTTGTCATGGTTGTACCGGTAAAGGTAATGATCAAGTACGTTTTGAGTCATGTTTTGCTGCACTTGCTCCAGAACTAACCGTTATTGCGCCATGGCGTGAGTGGGACATGGTTTCTCGTGAAGATTTACTCGATTACCTTGCCGAGCGTGATATCCCTTGCGCAGCGTCATTAACTAAAATCTATAGTCGTGACGCTAATGCTTGGCACATATCTCATGAAGGTGGTGAATTAGAAGACCCTTGGTGTGAACCATCAAAAGAAGTTTGGACAATGACGGTTGACCCTATGGATGCACCAGATGTGCCGGAAAAAGTACAACTTAGCTTTATTGAAGGTGAGTTAGTCAGTGTTGATGGTAAAGATTTCTCTGGTAGTGAAAGTGGTGCAGGGGCTTATGATGCCTTAATGTACTTAAACGCTAAAGGTGCGGCACACGGTGTTGGTAGAATAGATATTGTAGAAAATCGTTTAGTTGGTATGAAATCTCGAGGCTGTTATGAAACTCCGGGCGGCACTATTTTAATGGCGGCATACAAAGGTTTAGAAACACTTATTCTAGATAAAGAGTCACTTAAATATCGTGAGTCTGTAGGGCTTGAGTTCTCACATGTTATTTATGACGGCCGTTGGTTCACACCTCTTGCTAAAGCACAATTAGCTTCAGCAGCTTCATTTGCTGAAAAATTAACGGGTGATGTGGTTGTTAAGTTATACAAAGGTATGGCGCAAGTTAGTCAACGTCGCTCACCAAATAGTTTGTATTCTGAAGAGTTTGCTACTTTTGGTGCTGATGATGTTTACGATCAAAAACATGCAGAAGGCTTTATCCGTTTATTCAGTTTATCAAGCAGAATTACAGCGCTTAGCCAAAAGGGTCAGGAGAAGTAGTTATGGCTTTATGGGGGGGAAGATTTAAAGAAAAAGCGAGTTTACAATTTAAGAAATTTAATGACTCGTTACCAGTTGATTATCGTATGGCAGTACAAGATATTGTGGGGTCAATTGCTTGGGCGCAGGCTATCCATGAAGTCGGTGTGTTAAACGATGATGAACTAGTGCGTTTAACGGCTGCGCTTGAAGAGTTAAAAGCGTCTGTGGAAGAAAATCCGAAACAAATCTTGTTATCTGATGCGGAAGATATTCATAGCTGGGTAGAAATTCAGTTGATTGAAAAAACTGGCGATTTAGGTAAGAAACTCCATACTGGCCGTAGTCGTAACGACCAAGTGGCAACAGATTTAAAGCTTTGGTGTAAAGGGGCCGGTGGCGACTTATTGTTTGCTTTAGTTAATTTACAACAAGCAATGATGAATTTAGCTGAGAGAGAAAAAGATACTGTATTACCAGGTTATACTCACCTTCAACGCGCTCAGCCTATTACTTTTGGTCATTGGTGTTTAGCGTACGTTGAAATGTTTAACCGTGATATTGGTCGATTAAAAGATGCACTTTATCGTTTGGATGTTTCACCGCTTGGCTCTGGTGCTTTAGCTGGTACTGCCTACCCAATTGATAGAAATGCGTTAGCCCAACGTTTGGGATTTAGAACGGCAACCATGAATAGTCTTGATGCAGTTTCAGATAGAGACCATGTTATTGAGTTACTTGCTTCAGCCAGTATTTCAATGATGCATTTATCACGTTTTGCTGAAGATTTAATCTTTTACAATTCTGGTGAGGCGGGTTTTGTCGAAATGAGCGATTTAGTTAGCTCTGGTTCTTCATTAATGCCGCAGAAGAAAAATCCTGATGCTTGTGAATTAATTCGTGGTAAGTCAGGGCGTGTATTTGGTGCCTTAACGGGTATGTTAACCACCATGAAAGCCTTAGCTCTAGCGTATAATAAAGATATGCAAGAAGATAAAGAAGGTCTTTTTGATGCGATGGATACATGGCAAGAATGTATGGAAATGGCCGTGTTAGTTGCCGATGGTTTGAAGGTAAATCGTTCACGTACACTTGCAGCAGCACAACAAGGTTATGCTAATGCAACAGAACTTGCTGACTATTTAGTGGGTAAAGATATTCCATTTCGAGAAGCACACCATATAGTTGGTGAAGTGGTTCTGGCTGCCATCGATAAAGGTGTGCCGTTAGAAGATTTAACCATCACGCAGTTGCAAGCATTCAGTAATAAAATTGAGCAAGATGTTTACCAAAACTTAACGATTGAATCGACGCTTGATAAGCGAGAAGCACTTGGTGGAACATCGCGTTCTCAAGTAGAAAAGGCATTGGCAACAACACTGTCTGGTAATGAAGAAATACTGAATGAACAGGTTGTTGGTGCGCCTGGTAAACAGCAAACTGAAGTTGCTTTAAAACAAGTGAAGCAGCGCTTGAACGCACAACGAGCAGCGGCTATGTCGGTACGTCGGGCAAAAATGTCTGATGTTGATAGCATTTACCAACTAGCTAACTTCTGGGCTGATAAAGGTGAAATATTACCACGTACACGTGACAATGTTATTCACGATATTCAAAACTTTGTTGTTGCTGAACTTGATGGTGTTGTTGTTGGTACTGCCTCACTGTATATCTATCAAACAGGCTTAGCTGAAATCCGCTCTGTTGTGGTAGACGAAAATGCACAAAAACAGGGGCAAGGTGAAGCGCTAGTTCAATATTTGTTAGAGTTTGCTCATCAAATTGAGTTAGAGAAAATTATTGTATTAACTTATATTCCACAATATTTTGAGCAACTTGGTTTTAGCTTAATTGACAAAAATTCTCTAGCTGAAAATATCATCGAGGATAGTGAGCCTAGCCCACACAAAGATCCTGCTGATGAAGTGGCGATGGAATATATCGTTGGTCAAAGTAAGTAATACTGATTAGCAGTAAAATAAAGGCATACGTTAGATTAAAGAATGGAAAGCATGAATAATAGTGATCAGAATTACGTAAAATGGTTTAGAAACGCAGCACCTTATATCAATGCCCATCGTGGAAAAACTGTGGTGCTTATGTTTGGGGGTGAAGCGGTTACTCATCCAAATTTTGCCAATATTATTCATGATATTTCCTTATTGCGTAGTCTTGGTGTCAAATTGGTGGTCGTGCATGGCGCACGTCCACAAATTGAAGACCGTATGAAACAACGTGGTCTTGAAGATAATGTTGAAAAAAATGTTAGGGTTACCGACGCACAAACGTTAGTTGCGGTTAAAGATGCTACTGGTTCATTACGTCTTCATATCGAAGCATTACTCTCTACAGGGTTAGTTAATTCTCCTATGCACGGCTCGCAAATTAGGGTAAGTACAGGTAACTTTGTTATCGCTAAACCTATGGGGGTGCGTAGTGGTATTGATTATAAATATACCGGGAGTGTTAGAAGAATAGATTCTGACGGTATAAATATGCAGTTAGATTATGGTTCAATTGTATTACTGTCACCGATTGGTTACTCACCAACAGGGGAAGTATTTAATTTAGCGCTAGAAGACGTTGCTACACAAACAGCAATTGCACTAAAAGCAGATAAACTTATTGCTTTAACGGAAGACGAAGGACTTATTGATGAATCAGGTAAGTTAATACGCAGCTGTAGTGTCCGCACCGTTAAAACTCTACTTAATGACGATGATTGTCATGTCCGTCAGTTATTACTGCGGTCTATCATTCAAAGTGGCGAAAATGGCGTAGAGCGCTGTCATTGTGTCAGTTATCAAAGTGATAGTGCTTTATTGCAAGAGCTATTTACACGTGACGGTGCCGGCACACTTATTGCGAAAGACCACAAGGAATTAATTGCAACGGCAACCATAGATGATGTCGCGGGTATACTAGAGTTAATACAACCGCTCGAAGAAGAAGGCGTATTAGTTAAACGTTCTCGTGAATTATTGGAAGTGGAAATAGAGTGTTTTACCATCCTTAAAAAAGAAGATGTGATTATCGCGTGCGCCGCTTTGTATCCCTATGCTGAAGCCAAAACAGGTGAGGTTGCTTGTGTGGTAATTGACCCTGATTATCGTAAAGGTAATCGAGGTGAAAGGATCATAAGAGCATTAGAATTAAGTGCTAAGAAAAAAGGCTTAACTTCGTTGTTTTTATTAACAACGGTTAGTGGTCATTGGTTCCGAGAACAAGGTTTTATCGAAACACCATTAGATAAGTTACCTGAAGGTAAAAAACAAATGTATAATTTTCAGCGAAATTCTAAAGTTTTTATGAAGGATATCTAATCGATCACTTAAACTCAGCGGAATCCATGTATTTGTTTGAAGCAGCTAGCTTAGTAAAGTCAGCTGCTTTTTTGTTAGTCGAATATTTTAATCATAGTTCAGGTTATACCAATTCCATTAAGTTTGTGATCTTGTTGTGCGAAGGAAAAGTAAATCAAGGTAAGGCGCTCGATTGAGCAATAGCTGGCTATTGGAATTGAGAGCAACGAATTCTTGGGGTATTTTAACCAGCACAAGTGGGCAATAATTTAATGGAATTGGTATTAGTTAAGGTATTGGAATTAAAATAATTCTTCGTCCTCTTCATCTTTTTGCTTATCCCCAGAAAATATTTCACTAGTGTTATCTCGGGTCACATAGTCTGTTGGTACATTGCCTAAGCGGAAGTACTCAAATTCGCTTGTCTTATCTGTTTTAGTGGTTAACTTACCGGTTTTTTTATCAATACGTACCGAAACTATATCAACGGGCGGCTGAAAAACTTCCGTTTCAACATCTGCTAAGGCAACTCGCATAAAATCTATCCATGCAGGTTGTGCAGATTTGGCACCAAATTCTGTACCTGTAGTTTGGTTCTTACCTAAATTATTGTTATACACCGTTTGTCCTAATATATGACTAGGGTCATCAAAGCCTATCCATGAGGTGGTGATTAGATGACGACTAAAACCTGAAAACCAAGCATCTTTCGCTTCGTTAGTGGTACCAGTTTTACCTGCGATATCACGGCGTTTTAGTATTCTTGCTCGCCATCCTGTCCCTTGCCAGCCATGTTTTGTCGCCCAATCAGCACCCCAAATGGCAGTATTAAGTGCTTGGGTAACTAAAAAGGCGTTCTGTGGGCTGATAACACGTTTAGCCTGATTAACTTCAGTAGTTAATTCACTCGTCGTTTCGAACGTTGTGGCAGCTGATTGGACTGCTGAAATTGTTCGTTCATCTTGGTTGTCTGATTGATTTATATCATCTTCGGTAGAAAATTTACTACTTTCAACAGCATTTCCTGCAATGCAAGGATCACAAGCTAAAGCAGGATCTGCTTGGTAAATCACATCACCATTACTATTCTCGATGCGCTCAATGAGATAAGGCTCTACTAAAAATCCACCATTAGCAAATACGGCAAAACCTGTCGCTACCTCAAGTGGTGTTAACGCAGCGGAGCCAAGTGCTAATGTCTCACTATTGGGTAAATCACTTGCTTTAAAACCGAAGTTAGTTAAATGCTCTATTGTATTACGAACGCCGACACTTTGTAGTAAACGCACAGCAATAACGTTTTTAGATTGTGCTAAAGCTAAGCGAACTCGTAATGGTCCTACGTAGGTTTCTGGTGAGTTTCGAGGGCGCCAAACAACACCTGAACTTCTATCCCATTGATTAATTGGCGCATCGTTTACTAATGAAGCCAGCGTAAAACCATGTTCAAGGGCCGCAGAGTAAATGAAAGGTTTGATATTAGAGCCTACTTGACGTTTCGCTTGCGTCACACGGTTAAATTGACTCTGTCTAAAGCTAAAACCACCAACAGCAGCTTTAATGGCTCCATCATCAGGAGACAATGACACTATTGCGGCACTTGCTGTAGGTAGTTGTCCTAAACGGTAGTTATTGTCAGGCATCTTACTGACCAAAATAATATCACCATAACTAACTACGTCGGCAGCTGATTTAGGCGGCGTCCCTTGCTTTTGATCATTGATATAAGGTCGTGCCCACGCTAATCCAGCCCAATTAATGGTGGCTATCTCTTTACTGCGTAATTGGATAGTAACAGATTTATCTTCAACAGCTGTAACAACCGCTGGAACTAACATTTGGTAATAATTAGCATCGTAAAGTGCTTTTGTTATTTCCTCTTGATTTAGAGGGATTGTTATTTGGTTTTCAGATTCAATGGTTGATACTGAGTTAGGTCTAAGTGATTTTATCGGACCACGATAGCCATGGCGTTGATCATAATTTAATAGATTATTAACTAAGGCTTGTTCTGCTGCCGTTTGAAGTTTAGCCGTAACGGTAGTGAATACTTTGTAACCTTCTGTATAGGTTTTATCTTTCCCATAACGCTTAAGTACTTCATTATGAGCCATCTCAGCTATGTAGGGAGCATTTAACTCTATTTCTGCACCATGTCTCTTACCTGTTATAGCAGCTGTTTTGGCAGTGTTATATTGCTGTTCCGTAATATACCCGCTGACAAGCATACGTTGTAAGACAACCGCACGACGAGATTTAGCGCGTTCGGGAGAACGGATTGGATTAAGTGTTGAAGGTGCTTTTGGCAAGCCTGCTAGTACGGCTATTTGAGCAAGACTAAGTTCGTCAATTTCCTTGCCATAATAGACTTGTGCGGCAGCGCCAAAACCAAAAGAACGATGACCAAGGGGAATTTTATTGATGTATAACATCAATATCTCATCTTTACTCAGTAAACTCTCAATATGAAACGATAAGAATATTTCTCGAATTTTACGAGTGTAGGTAATCTCACGAGTAAGGAAGAAGTTTCGGGCAACCTGCATGGTGATAGTACTGGCACCACCTTTATCTTGGCCCATTAATTTGCCTAATATCGCACGGCCCATGCCTATAGGGTCAACACCGAAATGCATGTAGAAACGGTCGTCTTCAGTGGCTAATAATGCATCAATAAGTTGCTGTGGTACTTGATCAAGTGATAGGGGAGTACGCTTTTTTTCTCCAAACTGAGAAATAAGTAAACCATCTCTGCTAAATACCTGTAATGGGGTTTGCCAATGTAGGTCTTTTAATGATTCCACATTGGGCAATTCTGAGCGCATTGATAAATATAAGCCATAAACTGCGATTGAAGATAAAACAACCAGTATCAGACTGACTTTTAATAATTTTTTAATTGAAAACACAGCAAAAGACCAATAAGTGGATAAAAATGTAAGATAATACTAGTATATCGTGTAAAAGCATGTAATAAATGTATTTATGCGTATTTTACGTCTAAAATAATTACAAAAATAAAATTGTAGGTCGTTTATGCTAGACACACTATGGAAAAAGCAAAACTCAATGATGGTAGGGATCGACATAGGGTCCCATTCAGCCAAAGCTGTATTATTGAGTCAGGGAGATGATAGCTTCATAATAGAGGATTTTGCAATAGAATCTATGCCTAGAGGCTCAGTTGTGGATCGTGAGATTCAAGATATTGAAGCGGTAGGCGAAGTTATTGCGAAACTCCGTAAGAAAATTTCATCTAAAGCGATAGACGCTGCAGCCGCAGTATCAGGGCAAACAGTTATCACTAAAGTGATATATATGGATGTAGCGTTGACAGAGGATGAACTCGCAAGCCAAATAGAAATAGAGGCTGATAGTCTCATTCCATTCCCTTTAGATGAAGTCAGTTTAGATTTTGAAACGCTTGACGTGAACGAATCAGACCCAAGTAAAGTGAATGTACTACTTAGTGCCGCGCGTACTGAGTCAATTGAAGCGCGTGTCGCTGCACTTGATGCGGGTGATTTTCATGCTAAAGTGATTGATGTTGAATCATACGCTGTGGGACGAGCTTATGATCTTTGTTTAACACAGTTACCAGATGATGCTAAAGATAAAATTGTTGCCATTGTAGATATTGGCTCAACAGTTACGCTGTTCTCTGCTACTGATGCAGGTAAGCATATTTATAGTCGTGACCAAATGTTTGGTGGTGAACAATATACTCGTTCGATAGTTTCTTATTACAATAAATCTTTCGAGCAGGCAGAAGAAGCTAAAACGAGTAATGATTTACCCCCGAATTATACCTTTGAAGTATTAGCGCCATTCCACACCATATTAATGCAACAAATACGACGTGCTATTCAAATGTTTTTAACTACCAGTGGTCAAGAAAAAGTAGATTATTTATTGATTTCAGGTGGTACTGCGGGCCTAGAAGGTATTGAAAGTTTACTTACTGAAGAGCTTGGAATTCATACTGTTATTGCCAACCCTTTCCATGACATGTCAGCGAGTGACACTGTTGATCAAGAAGAACTTGCAAACGTAGCTCCTCAATTAATGGTTGCTACTGGTTTGGCTTTAAGGAGCTTTTCTCCATGGCATATATAAATTTACTTCCTTGGCGTGAAGAAGCACTCAAGGCCCAACAAAAAGAGTATTTTACCCTTCTAGCAGCAATAGGTACTGTTGCTCTTGCTCTAGTGTTATCAATTAATTTTTATTATCAAGCACGCATAGATGGCCAAAACTCTAAAAATCAATTTCTAAAAAATGAAATATCACAACTTGATATTCAAATTGCTGAGATAAAAACCTTAAATGCTAAAAAAGCTGCTCTACAGAAGCGAATTAATGTTGTAGAGCAATTACAACGCAGTCGAAATGTAGGTACACAAGTGCTTGATGAAATTGCTAAGATCATTCCCAATGGTATTTATATTATAGAATTAGAAAAACAAGGTAATACTTTACAGTTAACAGGGAAGAGTGAATCTAACAACCATTTAGCGAATATGATTCGAGCGGTAGAGTTATCCGATTTATTCATTGATGCAACCCCTGAGTCAATTACTGCTGATGATGGTTCACCCAAGTTATTGAGTAGCTTTAAGATGAAAGTTAAAATTAAAGGCTTAGTGGATGATGCTAAAAAGGGGAGCAAATAATGAAGTTTGATGCATCCCAGTTTGACAACCTTGAACTTGATAATATTGGTCAGTGGCCTGCAGCAGCAAAGTTACTATTAGCTGTTTTTTTAGCTGTTGCAGTAGCTTTTTTAGGTTATATGGGTTTGATTAGCGATCAAATGAAAAAACTTGAAGCTGCTTACGCTGAAGAAACTAGTTTAAAGGAATCTTACCGGACAAAATATCATGTCGCGGCCAATTTAGATTTATTCCGTGCACAAATGATTGAAGCAGAAGATACTTTTGCGAATCAGCTACGAAGCTTACCTAATAGCCATGAAATTCCAGGCCTATTAGATGATATAACTTTTGTTGGTACCACAAGTGGCCTTGACTTTGTTAAGTTAGAATGGCAGCCAGAAATTAGTAAAGAGATCTATATCGAGCTACCCATTGATATTGAAGTTATCGGACCATACCACTCTTTTGGGCAGTTTGTGAGTAAAATTGCTGGCTTGCCAAGAATTGTGACCCTGCATGACTTTAAAATACAAATTGCACAAGGGGACAACGAGACACTGAATTTAAAGTTACAAGCTAAGACCTATCGATATCAAGAGGAGGCTAGCAAATGATTAATAACAGTTTAATTTATCAACCTATGAAGATAGTAGGTATCGTTTCACTAGCTCTATTGTCAGGGTGTTTTGATGATACCACTGAAATTAAAACTCATATGGCTCAGGTAAAAGCGACAACCACTAATTATATTGAACCAATGCCAGAAGTTAACCCGTTTAATCATATAGCTTATTCAGCTGATGATTTACGTAGTCCGTTTGTATTACCAAGGCCTGAAGCTATTCAACAAAAAATGCAACAAATGGCAGGGTGTTTAAGCCCAGATACTAATCGTCGTAAACAACCGTTGGAGAAATATGCCTTAAGCGATTTAACTATGCGTGGCACTTTAGGTGACGCAAGTATGCTTTGGGCTTTATTAGAAGCATCAGATTTAAGTTTACATCGAGTTGCTGTTGGAAATTACCTAGGCTTATACAATGGCCGTATCACACAAGTGAGTGCAAAAACTGTGAAAATTATTGAATTAGCCCCAGATGGTGCAGGGTGTTGGGCAGAGCGTGAAGCGGAATTGAATGTCGTGCAATCTGAAGAGTCAAATAAGTAAAGGAAATAATAATGATATTTAATCAAATGAAAAATTATAAAAGCTTTACTGCTATTAAAAAGCTCTGGCTTGCAACACTAATATTGATGTCTACCTTGTTACTACCATTCTCGGTAAATGCAGCGGAAGAAGTAACGCCTACTAAGAATGAATTAGTGGGTATTTCCTATAACACTATTCAAAGTGACCAAATTGTTTTAGTTTTTAGTTTTGCTCAGAACATTACGACATTACCTGAAGTGCAAACATCAATGGCGCCAGCTTTTGTTGAAGTTACTTTTGATGCCAATGCTTTTGCTCAAGATATAAAGGAAACATTAGTTAATCATGCAGGTGTGAAGGGTATCAAACTAGACGCTACAACGGGTAAGGTTGTAGCTTTAATCAATTTGGAAAAACTTGCTGTTTTTGATGTTGCTTTAAATGGTGACAAAGAATTTGCTATTACTTTTAACTATGGGGAATCAGCTGAAGTTATAGAAACCTTAAGTCCAGCAGGTAATGAGTTTATTAATCATATTGAGTCAATTGATTTTAGATTAAACAGCGAAAACGAAGGGCAAATTCTAGTTTACCTTCAAGATAGTATGTTAGCTGCGGATGTTAATGACAAGCTAGGTAAATTAAATGTTGAGTTTCATAATACTCAAATTATTGATGATCTATTGTATAAATTGGATGTGACTGATTTTGGTACACTAGTAACAAGTATCGAAACCTTTAAAGAAGGGCGTAATGCGCGTTTAGTTGTTGAAGTGCAAAGTGGGTTCATCTTTACTCAAAAACAGGAAGGTAATTTATTTATTTTAACTGTGAAAGAAAAACCAGTAAAAGAGCCTACTTATTTAGGTGATACTGAAGATTTTAATGGCCGAAGTATTTCTTTAAGTTTCCAAGATATACCAATTCGTACAGTATTACAGATAATTGCGGATTATAATGAATTTAACCTAATAATCAGTGATACAGTGACAGGTAACATCACACTAAGACTTGATGGTGTTCCTTGGGATCAAGCCTTGAGCATTATCTTAAAAGTGAAAGGTTTAGATAAGCGAATGCAAGGTAACATCTTGATGGTTGCTCCGAGTGATGAGTTAGCAGCACGTGAAGCACAAACCTTACAAGCGAAACAGCAAGTTGAAGAGTTAGCCACATTATATTCAGAGTACCTGCAAATAAATTACGCCAAAGCAGCAGAGTTCGCAGAGTTGATTAAAAATGAAGATACTAGCATTTTGTCTCCACGAGGAAGTGTCTCTGTTGATGAACGTACTAATACGTTATTAATTCGAGATACAGCAAAGAGTATCGAAGATATTAAACGTATGATTACTATTCTTGATGTTGCGGTTCGACAGGTTGTTATTGAAGCAAGAATGGTTACAGTAAAAGATAACATGAATGAAGAATTAGGTATTCGTTGGGGGGTAACAAATACTGATGGGGAAAGTACCACTTCTGGAAGTCTTGAGGGTGTAGACACTGCACGTGGTGGAGATGTCCCTTCATTGACTAACAGACTAAATGTTAACTTACCTGTAGCATCACCAGCAGGTACTATTGCTTTTCAAGTTGCAAGGTTAGCTAATGGTACTATTTTAGACCTTGAGTTGTCAGCGCTTGAAAAGGAAAATAAAGGTGAGGTTATTGCTAGCCCGCGTATAACAACAGCAAATCAAAAAGAGGCTTATATTGAGCAGGGTGTTGAGATCCCTTATCAAGAGGCTGCCTCGAGTGGTGCAACAGCAACACAATTCAAAAAAGCAGTATTAAGCTTAACGGTAACACCACATATTACACCTGACGATAAAATTATTCTTGATTTAGTCGTAACACAAGACACAGTTTCTGATGTAACAAGTGGTTCTGCACCAGCAATTGATACTCAAAGAATTGGTACACAAGTATTGGTTAATAATGGTGAGACCATAGTTTTAGGTGGTATTTATCAACAAGCGATAATCAGTACAGTTTCTAAAATTCCAGTATTAGGTGATATTCCATATTTAGGTTGGTTATTTAGAACATCAACACAGCTTAATGAGAAAAAAGAGTTGTTAATCTTTGTTACTCCTAGAATTGTTACTGAACACTTCTAACAAAATCAATTAAAGAAAATCCATTAAACGGTCTGTTATAGAGGCCTTTAATGGATTTTTTATTTTTAAAAGATAGTTTTTAACTAAGTAAGTACTATTGTTACTTGCAATCTATAGCTAACAATTGCGATAATTACGCCCTTGAAATTTCCGAGGGAGACCTCTTTTGCGCCAAAAGCTCTATTTTCTTAAGATTTAGGTTTCTGGCTGTTCTGTTAACACAACGAGTATTAAGTAAATCTAATGGCAGAAAAACGTAACATATTCCTTATAGGCCCTATGGGTGCAGGTAAAAGCACTATCGGTAGAGAGATAGCCGACAGATTGCATCTTGAGTTTTTTGACTCTGATCAAGAGATAGAGCGTCGTACAGGTGCAGACATTGCCTGGGTTTTTGATCTTGAAGGTGAAGAAGGCTTCCGCGTAAGAGAAGAAACGGTAATTGAAGATTTAAGTGAAAAACAAGGTATTGTTTTAGCTACAGGTGGTGGTTCAGTAATCAGCACTAATGTTCGTAATCACTTATCTGCACGTGGCATTGTTGTTTACCTTGAGACAACTATCGATAAACAAGTTGCACGTACTCAAAGAGACCGACGTCGTCCTTTATTGCAAACATCAGAAGAGCCACGTACAGTTCTAGAGAATCTGGCTGTTGAGCGTAATCCGCTTTATGAAGAGATAGCTGATATTATTGTACAAACTGATGATCAAAGTGCAAAAGTTGTCGCTCATAAAATTATAGAAAGACTCGATTTTTAATTTAATCCGTGTTGGAAACTAGTAGTATTATATGGCAACTCTTAATCTTGATTTAGGCGCACGTAGTTATCCCATCTATATTGATTCAGGTCTGTTAAGTAAAACAGATCTGCTTTCATCACATATCTGTGCTAATCGAGTTTGCATCGTCACTAACGACATTGTAGCTCCTTTATATCTAGAGTCATTAAAGACTAAGCTGACTGACTTTAATATCGATGAAGTCATTCTTCCCGACGGTGAAGCTGAAAAAAGCCTAGCTAACTTTGACGTAATTATGTCTCATTTACTAAAAAATGAACATGGTCGGGATACAACATTGATAGCATTAGGTGGTGGTGTTATTGGTGATATAACGGGATTTGCAGCGGCCTGTTACCAACGAGGAATTGACTTTATTCAAATACCTACCACTTTATTATCTCAAGTTGATTCATCTGTTGGCGGTAAAACTGCAATAAATCATCCTTTAGGCAAAAATATGGTTGGTGCATTTTATCAACCAAAAGCTGTGTTTATCGATATAGATAGCCTAACTACACTGCCTGTACGGGAATTTAATGCCGGAATGGCTGAAGTAATAAAGTACGGTATATTGGGTGATAAAGACTTCTTCGAATGGCTTGAAGATAATATCACCGCGATAGAGTCGGGCGACAAGCAAATACTCGCAAAAATGATAGAAAAATGTTGTCAGTGTAAAGCTGATATTGTGGCGAGTGATGAAACTGAAGCAGGAGTTAGAGCCCTACTTAATCTAGGTCACACCTTTGGTCATGCAATTGAAGCTGAACAGGGATATGGGAATTGGTTACATGGTGAAGCGGTTGCTATTGGCATGATACTTGCTTCTAAATTAGCAGTAGCAATGAATTTGCTTGAAGTGTCAGAATTACGACGAATAGAAACATTAATATCGGCATTTGATTTACCATTAATAGCTCCGCAGAACATGGGCTTTGCTGAATTTATCGGTCATATGCGCCGAGATAAGAAGAATATCGCAGGTAAACTAAGATTTATTATACCAACAGCGATAGGACAATCTGAAATTCGTGACGATGTTACACAGGACACGCTTCAAGAAATTCTATAATTATTTTCTTATTATTGCTTTTAATGCTCATAATAAGGATGTACAGCATAGAAAGGATTGAACATGTCTGCATTAGCAAACACTTCTTTAGCTAACAGAGCAAACCAAAACCTAGCAAGAAATAATGGTCTAGATGTCAAAGTTTCAGGTATTAGTGTGACTACGCGTATTGATTATAACCTACGTTTTACTAAACAAGCCGTATTAGTGGTAGCAAATGATGCTGAGCAGTACTCTCAACTAGCCAGTCAATTTCTTGTTAGCCTTTCCAGTGGACATCCAGAAGAAGATACAAAGCAAATCAATGTCGCTTTTGTTTCTGCTTCAATAAAGTTGAATGACATTCAAATTAGATGCCGTCTAATTGAACAGCTTTTCATGAACACCCTCTTTGATCCTGAACAATCTTTAGCTGCGAGTATATTAAAGCTGGCTAAAGCGCACGGGGAAGATATCTCTATTGTCGTAGATCATGCTCATGGGCTCTCTTTACAAGTAAAGTATGAGCTCAGTCAACTAGTAAGCTTAGCTAAAAAACACAAATTAGTAATAAATGTCGTCTTATTTGGTTTAACCGAAGCAGCTCAACAGTTATCAACGAATAAAGCGTTATTTAAAAATAAAATGACAATTATTGATGCGGAAACTGGGCAAGTACTTAGCTTTGATGATAATAAGTTTCAATTAGAAAAGCCCCAAATTGCGTTAACAATCTGGCACAAGCTTAGCTTGTTGATGGTGCTTTTTGTGTTAGTGGGTATCCTCATTTGGGGTTATCAGTTATTAACATCAGAACTCAGTAAACAAGAGCTTGAGGAAAATTCAATTACTGTAAGCACTAAACCTATTAAAACGGTGTTCCAGCCAACTCAACTCAAAGAAAGTTCAAATGAGCAGGTTGCACGTTTACTGCAAAAAAAGAAAAAAAACAGAACTCTTAAAGATGAAATTAAGCTAAAAGATAACAAGATTGCCTCTAGCGAAGAAATAAATCTAGCGATATTAGCATTGCCTATCGTGAATGAAGTTAAGAAAATACCTGCCCAAGCGAACGATGTTTTAAGAGCACTTTCTTCAAAGCAGAGTACTCCAGTATTGAAAGGCGAAAGGTATAGTGTGAATGACGATACAGTTCGTCAGAGTACTAGTCATGTTGAAGGTACGGTAGTCAAAGCTCAAAAAATTTCAAATCAAGTAGTAATAGAAAATTTAGCACAAATTAATCATAATTATTTTCAAAATCAGGCTGTAGTTCACGAGCAGGGCTACGTCATTCAAATTGCTGGATTTACAGAACATGCACTTTGGCGGCGCTTCATAGAGCACCATGGTAGCGAAAACCTATATAGCTATCAAAAACTGCACGAAGAAAAAACATTCATTGTAGTAACGTCAAAAGTTTACCCAAACAAGAGCCTAGCACAAGCCGCAATAAGGTCGTTACCAGCAAATCTTGGTGTACGTAAACCATGGCTAAAGGATATTTCATCCCTAATTAATGAAATAAATACCTTTAAAGGATAATACAAGCTACAATCCGCCTTTAATTTTATACAGTGAAGTTGCGGGTTTAATCGGTAGCATGAATAAGAAACATCGAGCATTTTTGAAGTGGGCTGGCGGAAAATATAGCCTGTGTGATGTTATTTCTAAAATACTTCCCAATGAACGCCGTCTGATCGAGCCTTTTGTAGGGGCTGGTTCGGTATTTCTAAATACCGATTACGATGAATATGTTCTTAATGATATTAATCAAGATTTAATCAATCTTTATAAAATTATCCAAGTTAATCCGGATGGCTTTATTGAAGATGCACAAAAATTTTTTACTCCAGAATACAATCAAGCCGACAGCTACTATCAATTACGCAGTGAGTTTAATGCCAGTAACGATAGCTACTTTCGCTCGTTAGTTTTTTTATATATGAACCGTCATGGTTATAATGGTTTATGCAGATATAACAAAAAGGGGGGCTACAATGTTCCTTTTGGAAAATATAAGCGTCCGTACTTCCCTGAGTCAGAATTACATTATTTTGCTGAGAAAGCTCAAAAGGCAACTTTTGTTTGTGAAGGATATCGACAAACTTTTGATCGTGCTGTAAATGGTGATGTGATTTACTGTGATCCACCTTATGTACCATTAAGTAAAACCGCGAGTTTTACTAGCTACTCAGGAAATGGCTTTGGTCTAGATGAGCAAGCAGATCTTGCCAATGCAGCTGAAGAGGTTAGTGAGAATGGTACCGTATCAGTGGTAATATCCAATCACGATACCATCTGGACGCGAAAAATTTATGAACATGCGGATAAAATAAAGTCAATTCAAGTCGCTAGAACCATCAGTCAAAATGCTAATAAGCGCAAGAAAGTAGCAGAGTTGTTAGCATTATATAAATGACCTTGTTAGTTTGGTATTACCAGGCTGACAATAGTGATCAAAGCAGCTATAAATATCAATACAGAGATAACCCCTACAATAATAAAATGGCTTAGCTTACCCTGTGAGAAATCACGCTTGCGTGTGCTATCACTTTGCACACCAAAGAAAGCAGCAGCAACACTTTTAAAGGTATCCCTTAAGCTACTTTGTAGGTTAAAAATAAGTTTAATGGAAGCTATAATGAATAAGCTCAACTAAGTTTAAAAAGTGTAAATGCGTAGATTTACTCTCACCAGACAACCAAGTTAACCAGCTTTTATTTGACATATTACTAGCCTGACAGGGGTGATTTACATGGTTCATTGGCAGGTTTGATTCAACCGCTATGCATGAAGTAATTAATCGAATTTGAGTTATTGGCTCATCACTATATTTATTTACACTGAATAGAGTAATGAGGGTAAAAATGAATGCAAAGCTAACCTGCATAAATTTTGATGAAATGGAGTTTGTCATAGTCCGTTTTGACATTTTTATATACTATATTCTAAATAGAGGTGAACCAGTATAACCTAGGTTCACTCTATTGTCTTTGACTATCTTTTGGCCAATTAATCGAAGCGTTTTATTATAAAGAAATATCGACGGAGTAAGAAACGTAAAATTTCATATCATCACTGCTGCCGCCATCATCGTAATCAGTCTTTGAAACACCAAAAATGAAACTATCTTTACTTATTGAAACACCGAAGTCAGTAGAGTCAGTTGAAAAATCACCACTGTAATTACCAACATGAAAGTTAACCTCTGCTTCATTGCCCAATGTTAGGGCATAATCAGCATTAACATAAACTGAATCACCAGCATCAATGTTATCAGCAGCAGCAGATGTTAAGACTGCAACACCCAATGTTAAGTTAGTGAATGTAAAGCTGCCATAAACTTCAGAGAAATCTGAATCATCAATATCTGGATAAGCAAAATAAATAAAACCAACATCGTATGACATACTTTCATTGATATCTGCACCAAAACCACCGTATAAGTCTAACTCAGTCCCCCCCCATGCATTTGATAGCCAAGTACCTGCATAAAAACCTGAATCATCAGCATAATCGATACCACCAGAAACTGCAGCATCCCCACTTGTTTGCTCAAGACCACGCCATAGATAGTTATTCGTAGCCGCAACGTTGGCTGATAACCCATTAGTAGCTGTTGCTTGAAATGAGGTAGCAGAAGTTGCTAATAGTGAGGTCATAGCGATAGTTGTTATTGTTTTTTTCATTATCAGTCTCGTTATATTTGTTATATGAAGTGTCTGTAAATGATTTTGCAAGCATGATGCCTATCTATAATAAAAATCCCTTTATTATTGAAGTGATGAATTTTCTAATTGTATCAGTGTGTTATGTGTTTGGTGGTAGCTGTTCTTACTTAGTCGCTTCCCACTCGAAATGCTGAATGAGCGATGATGGTGCGCAGTAATTATCTATTGTTCAAAATAAGTGCATCCGAGCTAATTTAGGCGCTAGTTTGTCGCTCGCATTTTCAACTCGCATGGGTATAATAGCGGCATATTTATCAAGGATATTACGCCCATGTCACCATTTTTAATTGCTCCCTCTATATTGTCAGCTGACTTTGCCCGTTTAGGAGATGATGTATCAAAAGTTTTAGCTGAAGGTGCTGATGTTGTTCACTTTGATGTGATGGATAATCACTTTGTGCCTAATTTAACTTTTGGCCCAATGATTTGCCAAGCTTTACGTGATTATGGCATTAAAGCGCCAATTGATGTGCATTTGATGGTTAAAAATGTAGATACACTTATTCCAGCATTTGCTAAGGCAGGTGCTGATATTATTACTTTTCATCCTGAAGCAAGTGATCACATTGATAGAAGCTTACAATTGATTAAGGATAGCGGCTGTAAAGCAGGACTAGTACTTAATCCAGCAACACCATTACATTGTTTAGATTTTGTTATGGACAAGCTGGATGTTATTTTATTAATGTCTGTTAACCCTGGATTTGGTGGTCAATCTTTTATTCCTACTACATTGGACAAGCTTCGCTTAGTAAAAGAAAAAATTAAAAAAAGTGGTTTTGACATACGTTTACAAGTAGATGGTGGAGTTAAAGCAAATAACATTGCTGAAATAGCAGAGGCCGGTGCTGATATGTTTGTTGCGGGATCTGCAATATTTTCGCAAGATGACTATAAAGTTGCTATTGATGAAATGCGTGCTGAATTAGCTAAAGTTTCTCAATAAAAATATACCAAGAATTATAATTTTAAGGAAAGATAATGACAAGTAAACCTATTGTATTAAGTGGCTGTCAGCCGTCAGGCGAGTTAACTATTGGTAATTATTTAGGCGCATTAAAGCAATGGGTTAATATGCAGTCAACACACGAGTGTTACTATATGCTTGTTGATCAACATGCCATTACGGTTCGCCCTAAAGCGGAAGATTTGCGTAATGCTACTTTAGATGGTTTAGCCTTGTACCTTGCGTGTGGAGTCGATCCAGAGCAGAGCACGATTTTTATTCAGTCTCATGTACCTGAACATGCCCAATTAAGCTGGGTACTTAATTGTTATACGCAAATGGGCGAATTAAATCGTATGACACAATATAAAGATAAGTCACAAAAATCAGAAGCAAATATGAATTCAGGTTTATTTACTTATCCGGTATTGATGGCCGCAGATATTTTATTGTACGGTGCTAATAGTGTCCCTGTAGGCGATGATCAAAAGCAACATTTAGAGCTAGCAAGAGATATCGCAACACGTTTCAATAATCTTTATGGCAATATTTTTAAGGTGCCAGAGCCGTTCATTCCAGAGCATGGCGCACGTGTGATGAGCTTACTTGAACCAACTAAAAAAATGTCTAAGTCTGATACTAATCCTGGTAATTTTATTGGCTTATTAGAAGACCCTAAAAAAATAGCTAAGAAAATAAAGCGTGCAGTTACTGATTCTGACGAACAAGCAAATATCTACTTTGATATTGAAGAAAAGCCAGGTGTGTCTAATTTATTATCATTGCTTTCTTGTGCTACGGGTAAAAGTATTGCTGATTTAGTGCCAGCTTATGAAGATAAAATGTATGGTCACTTAAAAGGTGATGTTGCTAATGCCGTCGTTGAATTATTAGAACCAATCCAAGCTAAGTTTCATGAATACAGAGCAGACCAAGCATACTTGGAAGAAGTAATGCGCAAAGGAGCAGAGAAAGCTTCAGCACGTGCTAGTAAGGTATTGGCGTTGGTATATGAGGCAGTAGGTTTTATTCCTCGTCCATAATTTATTATCATTAGCCGCTGGGATAAAGATCCCAGGGCTATTTAGATAAATAAGAGGGCTTATTTTCTGCTGAAAGTAAGCCCTTTTTAATGCAATATAATTAATTTTTTTGAGCAGCTTTATTCGCCTGCTCAAACAAGGCGTTACTGCTATCTATAAATGTTTCTACATTGCTACTGGGTGCAACTAAAAAGCTCGGAGCCATTATAATTGCATTATATTGTGGGCGAGGGTTAAACTCCGGTTTCTTGCTGTATTGTATTAAGTAACTGCCACCGAATAAGAGCGTAGTGATACTTATCGCTACAATCATTCGACGCTTTGTACTCACATGAAAACCAATATAGCTATTTAACCAAAATAAACTAAAAGCCAGGCCAATTGGAAGTAGACCAATGGTTGAGCCTAATATTGAATTGCCAACTGTGTTAAAAGCAATAATTTCCTCAAGTAAATCGCTTAGCCATAGCAGAATAAAAAAGCTAAAACTTATACCTAGTTGCGCTAATATACGTGGGTCATTCTTGGTAAGATGTGATACCAAAGCCACACTCGCTGGCCAAATTGAAAATACTAAGGTCATTTTCAGCGCGCTAACAAAGAGTTGACTGATATTGATCTCTGTTGGCTGGTTTAAATAGGAGATATTACCAGCAATTAACATAAATAAGGCGATGCTGAAAAATACTGCGATAGGATGTCGAATGATATCTATTAGTGACTCAAATGGACTAAATGCTATAGTTTTAGCCACTTTATGACTATTAAACACTACTCTTAATTGGCTCTTCCCGACAACAATTACGTCACCGTCATTGATCACTTGCTGATTAGTGCCTTGATTGACAGATTTGCTGTTCTCTAAGCGGGTACCATTAACTGAGTTATTATCAATAAGTTGCCATTTATCTTGACGATACTTTAGTGACAGGTGTTGCGGACAAATATGAGGGTCTGCCAAAATAATATCATTTTGATAACCTCTACCAATTGACACTTCGTTTTTATTTAAACGGTGGCGATGTATTAATTTATGATTTCGAGTAATTTCTTCAATAATAATTTCACCTGTTTCTGCAGTAAAATCATCACAGGAATTAGTCATTTCTGTTGAGCTAACCTTGGGAGCGCTCAGTTCGCTTTTTGTTACTTCCATGACACTGCCTCCATAAACTTCTTGGTGAATGCCATGGCGTTTTCTTGGTTAACACCCGCTAAGGTAAAGTGACTGACTAGGGCTTGCTGGTTTTTATCTATAGTGGCTCCTAGATACAAAACATCAAATAATTTAGGGAAATCTTTGTAAGCACGGGTACAAAATATACTTTTATTATTAATGCTTTGCTCTGTATTTTCAGTGCTACTTGGCCTGACTAAATCATGATGACATTGATATTCACTAACATCATCCTTTCCTGCACGATTACCTGCACTAGCAAGGGATATTTGCTGTTGGTATAAATGATAAAATTTATTGTCACTGAGATCTTTTGCTTGCATGTAACTAAAATCTAGCTCAACAGTACCGGTAAAAAAGTGCGAAGAAAGGTAAGTGTTTTCATTTAAAGAACAATTAGCAATCGCGCGTAAAATAAGTGCATCTTTTTTATCAGCATTAGAGTCACCCCAACAACGAATAAATGGCACTTCAATGATAGGAATTATAGCCTTACTTGCCAGCTCTTTACTTTGCCAAGTGCTATTAAGCAGTGTTGTCATTAATTTATCTTGGCTTGCCATGAGCTGTGTCAACATTTGTTGTTTGATATTGTTGGGTGGCTGTTTTTTGTAATCGTTAAATAGTAGTACCAATTTATCATGTGGTACTAAAAAACCAATTTGATTACCTGAAGTAGCAACATTGATACCAACAACATTTTCGTTTGTATTTACAACTGGACCACCGCTCATGCCGGAGTTAATAGAGCCGGTAAAGTGAATACGCTCATTAAAGGACTCTTTTTTTAGACCATTGTACGTACCAGGTACAACAATCATGCCTAAATCATGAGGGTTACCTAAAGCAAATAGCTTCTCACCTTTAATTGGTTTTTTATCAGAAAGCTTGAAATAGGGCATTTTCAGATCTACTTGACGTTTTACTAAGGCCAAATCATTGATCACATCAACACTGACTAACTCTACCTCGGCCATATTGCCTTGGTGGTCTAAATACTCAATACGGTATTTCTCAGGATGACGGGCATAACTAGAAATTACATGATAATTAGTAGCAATAATGCCATCTGAACTTATTTGAAATCCAGAGCCAATAGATGACTTCTCACCACTCGCTTTATCAATTAACTTAATTTGATAAAGCGAGGGAGTGAGTTGCGCAAAAATTTCTTCCGCTTGTTCTTTAGCAAAAGTAGCAGAGCTTAATAGTATAAAAATTAAGGTAAAAAAAACTTTCATTCATATTCCTGTTGATGACCTATTTAGCCATTGTGACACCAAATTCACATTTGTCACCTTATCAATGACATAAATCACCTTGATTGATTTAGGTCATAGTTCGGCTAATTGAAGCCGCGTATGATTTTCTTAATGTTATGGCTAACCAATCATATAAAGAGGTTTACGTGAAAAAAATTATTAGTATCATTAGTACATTGGCGCTGATCAGCTTTACTTCTTACGTAGCTGCCAGCAATGAACTTTGTCTTGCTAGTGGTAAGGATTGTACTTTTGTTTTGTTAAGTGCAACTGTCACCGAAAAGGTCATTGAAATAGAGGGTGCAGCCAAGCATAAAATAAATAATTTTCAAAATAATCACAAGGTTATTCAAAGCTCCTTATTAACAGAAGAAAATACAGTTCTCTCGTTGGTGAATGGATCAAGAGCAAAACAACGCTTTTCGCCATTTTCTACTTTTAAGGTAGTAAACAGTTTGATCGGGTTAGATACCCAAATAATAGTCGATGCGAAGCAGGTGCTAACTTTTGATAAAGAAAAGTTTCCCGTGCAAAAATGGTGGCCACCTGTATGGAAATTACCGGTATATAACTTGAGTTCAGCTTTTAAGTTTTCTATGGTTGCTATCTATCGTCAGCTAGCTACCGAAATTGGCCAGAAAAAAATGCAATCGTATTTAGCGGACTTTGCTTATGGAAATCAGGATATCTCTTCAGGAATAGATAGTTTTTGGCTTAATGGGAGTATGAAAATATCTGCTATTGAGCAAGTTAACTTTCTTCATAAAATGTATCAATACCAGTTGAGCGTTAAGTCGAAAAATATAGACGTACTCAAACAAGTTATGCTAGTTGAAAGTACAGATGACTATAAGCTCTATGCTAAAACAGGGGCAGGTAGAGCTAGTGATGCAGATAAAAAAAATAAATCAATGCTAGGCTGGTATGTTGGTTTTGTTGAAAATGCTAATGGTGTACACTTTTTTGCTTTTAACCTTACCCGAGGTTCATATGCAAAAATGAAAGCTTCACGTGTTGTTATCGCGAGAAATCACCTTGTAAAATCAGGCATTATTAAATAAAAACACTAGTAAAACCTTGCTAACTTGACCTCGCGCAAACAAGCGACCTTTAAGGTGCGACACTTTGTCGCACATTGATCATTTCCCTTTGTTTTCAAAAGCAATCACTTACAAAATAGCGCTATACCTATTCTATTTAATATTTTGTAAGTGAATAACCCATGAATTTTACGCTGAAACCTCTTGCTGTCGCTGTTAACCTAGTTGTATTAGGTAGTAGTGTATTCGCCTTCCCAACGTTAGCTGATGATGCCCAATATGCTCTTAAAGAGAATCAAGACATTGAAGTTATCACCATTTCAAATCAGCGCCATAATACGTTAGATGATAATCAAAGTTATGCGCAAGGAAAAACGACAGAAGCTGATTTAGCTAATTGGCTAGTATCGGTACCTGGCGCTAACATTAATAGTAATGGACCTATTACAGGTATTGCACAATATCGTGGTTTATTTGGCGACCGTGTTGCTACCTCACTTGATGGCCATCCTATTGTTGGTGCCGGGCCTAATGCAATGGATACCCCCTTAAGTTACTCAACGCCGCTAATTGTTGACTCCATGACAGTTTATCGAGGTATTGCCCCTGTGTCTGCAGGTATGAATACTTTAGGGGGTGCAATTGATATTAAAATGCGCAAAGCAGAGGTAATGAACTCTAAAACAACGCAAGTAAGCGGTGATTTACAAGCTGGTTATCGCAGTAATAATAGTGCCAGCACATTTTCAGGTGTTACTAACATAGCTAAAGGTGATGTTGCTGTACTGCTTTATGGTAATACTCAGGCGGGTGATGATATGGAAAGTGGTGATGGTACTGTGATATCTCCCACAGAGTTTGATAAAACTCAAGCGGGTTTTGATGTCAGGCACTCTGTTGAAAGTAATACCATTGGTTTAAGTTATCATTATACTAAAACCACAGATTCAGGGACGCCAGCGTTACCCATGGATATTGAATATATCGAAAGTCAGCGCATTAATATAGATGGAAATTTTCAATTGGCGCAGTGGCAAGGTGAATGGTCATTAGGGTATTTAGATGCCGACCACGGTATGACTAACTTTGAAATGCGTTCTCATGACCCAATGAAAAAACGTCGTAATACAGCACTTGCGGATACAACTGACTTTAAGTTTGTATTGAATCGTGACTTTTCTTTAGGAGAAATAGCGTTTGGTTTTGATGGTTATCTAGCAACCCATGATTCTGTTATTACTAATCCTAGTGATGCTATGTTTGAGGTTGTTAACTTCAATAATGTTCAAGATGATCGTTTTGGTATATTTACTGAATGGAAAAATACATATGGGCAAACTGATGTGCAATTTGGTGTCAGAGTTAAACATGCTATATCTAATGCTGATGAAGTAAATACCTCTATGGCGAACATGGCAATGGGAAATATGGACATGAACTCTGGGATGGACTCTATGATGGGAAGTATGAATGGAATGGGCAGCACTATGCTAATGCCAAGCATGGGAGAGCTTGCCAGTGACTTGGAAAATGATTTTAATAATGCTGACCGAAAAGTTGCTGATACCAACGTAGATATTGCCTTAAGTACACAAACTCAATTAACTGAAGGTTTATCGTTATATATTGGTGCAGGTATAAAAAACCGAGCACCTTCATATCAAGAACGTTATTTATGGACGCCCATGGAGTCTACAGGTGGTTTAGCTGATGGTCATACTTATATTGGTGATATTAATCTTGAGTCGGAAACTGCCTATCAAGGCGATTTGGGGCTAACTTGGCAATCAAGCGAGTTTATGATTGCGCCACATATTTTTTATCAAAATATTGATAATTATATTCAAGGTACGCCAATGGGAGTAGAAGATGCCTCGGCTAAAATGATGGCATCTATGATGTCAGGAGATGATAATCCACTTAAATTTAGTAATGTCGATGCCAAGTTATATGGCGCTGATGTTAACTGGTATTACAATATTAGTGACAATTTCCAACTATCAGGTATAGCCAGCTATGTGAAAGGTGAACGTCGTGATATTGAAGATAACCTCTATCGTATAGCACCATTAAATGCTCAAGTTAGTTTTAGTTATCACAATGAAAATATCATTACTAATTTAACCTTAGTTGCTGTGGCCGCACAAGATGATGTTTCAGTCACCAACACGGAACAAACAACTGCAGGCTACGGCTTAGTTAATATTGATGTTGAATATTTTGTTACGTCAGAGTTTACTATTCGTGGCGGTGTCGATAATTTACTGGATAGAGAGTATCAAAATCACCTGGGTGGCTATAACCGTGTTAAAGATGTTACTACACCAGTAATGACTCGTTTACCTAGTGAAGGTATGAGTGCCTGGATTGAAGCTACTTATTCTTTTTAACCCTTATTAGAAGTGGTGTTAACAGACACTGCTTCTTACCTGTCCACTTGTGTTTCGTCGGCAATGTATTTCCTACTCAGAATCATTAATGGCGGAACACACTCTTCGAATACCGTCGAAATAGCTCTTAATAAAAGCCCATAACAGCCAGTGTAATAACGCTTGTTTTAATTAACTCGTCTTATTTTTATCTTTTTATACCCTACTCAATCTTTTGATTTAAATAAGTATTATGTCATTGTTATTTACGTTTGTGCGACAATATGACACACCTGAAATCGAATGTAAGCTGTTAACATAATAATTATTTAATAACACGAAATAACATTTTATCTATGAAGCTTAAAATTTTTCCACTAATTTTGTTTACGCTTATTATCGCTAATTCTTGTTACTCCTTAGCAAGTGAAACATTACCCGATGGCTCTGCAAAAAGTGATGTTGAACGGATGATTATAACGGCAACACGTAAAGAAGCCCTTGATACTGACTTAGCTATGTCAGTTCATGGCGTTAGTAAAGAAGAGCTAATAATGGATAATGGTCAACATGTTGCCGAATCATTAAACTGCATTTCAGGCGTGCTAATTGATCAACTTTCTGGTGGGCAGGGGCATAAAACTTCAATTAGAATGCCGATGAATACCAGTGGTTATTATCTTTTTTTGCAAGATAATGTGCCATTGCAATCTGCTGCCTTTTTTAATCATAATGCGCTGTGGTGGTCCAGCTTTAATTCGAATGTTGGCCGTATGGAAGTATTAAAAGGTGCTGGTACGGCTCTATATGGCTCAGGGGCAGTTGCTGCAACGGTTAATATTCTCACTGAACCAGTTGCTGATCAAGCCGAAACATCAATGGATGTAATGTTTGGCGCCGATCAGTACGGCAAGGTGCAAATTAGTCACAGTAATAGGCTGTCAGATAAACAGGGAGTTAGAGCATCGGCTTCCTATATCACTAATGACGGTTGGCGTGATCATACTGGCTCAGAGCGAGCAGAGATAAACTTACGTCACGAATATGAAATATCAACCAACGAGCGCTTAGTTACTACTTTTGTCGCCTCTGATCTTGAGCAAGAAATGGCGGCACGCTTAGATGATGATCAGATTATAAATGATCGTACCAATTCAGGTTTGTCTGATGAAGTATTGGCGAGTGACCCATTACGTAAAACACAGTACTTTCGTCTTTCTACACAATGGGACCAAATGAATACTGATAGTTATTACTCTTTAATTACGTATTTGCGTCACCGTACCAATGATTATACAGCGACATGGAATAAGAACATGCCAAGAGTACAGTCAACAGTAAACTCTTTAGGCTTATTAGCCTTGGCTAACTTCACTCACTCTGTCAATAATGAAACAACCCTAGGTGTTGATTTCGAGTATACCGAAGGTGACCAGCTTTCTTATCAGCCACTAGATTTTACTACTACAGGCTGGGGGGCTGATACTTTTGTACAAGGGGAAAGGTTCTATGATGATACAACTAGCTACACGAGTATTTCACCTTACTTGCAACATAAACGAAGCTTGAGCGAAAGCCTCGACTTAACCCTTGGTGTTCGTTATGACTATGCCAAATATGATTTTAATAATCACTTAGGTGTTTATGGCGATATTGGTCATGGAAAAATTAGTCTAGAAGACAGAGAAGATGATTTCTCACACCTTAGTCCTAAAGCGAGTTTGAATTATCATATATCAGAACATACGAGCATGTATTTAAGATATGCTAACAGCTTTAGACTACCAACAGCAGGTAGCCTTTATCATTTAACCACTAAAGATAGCAAGGTGGCTAAGCCAGTTGATCCTGAAACCTCAAATACTTATGAAATTGGCTATAAAGGTAATTTTGAAAACATAACATTTGATGGGGCATTGTATTTCATGGATGTAGATGACGGCATAGTGCACGCCTATAACGACCAAGGGCAACGCTACTTAACAAATGCCTCTAGGGTTCTACACAAAGGTATTGAGCTATCTACTTTATGGCTCATTAATGAAGAAATTAATTTGAGTGTTGCTTACAGTAAAAGTAAACATGACTTTGATGAGCATGAAAAATATTCGGGTAATGAAATGCGTATGGCACCTGATTATATTACCAACGTGCGTCTTCGTTATTTACCAAGCTATCTTGCTGGTTTCTCAAGCCAGTTGGAGCTTCAATCAATTGGTGAGTACTGGATGGATGATGCTAACAGTACTGACCCCGAATCAGGTTTAGATAGGATATACGATGGATATAGTATTGTTAATGTAAAAGCACGTTATCAGCTAAACCAACAAATCTCTTTTAATGCACGCATTATCAATTTAACCGATAAAGTGTATGCCCAAGAAGCTGAATATCGCTATGGTCGAAATTCTTGGTCACCCGGAGCGCCAAGAACAGCCTATGTTGGTATGAACTACCAGTGGTAGTTATTAATTTCTTGGTAAAGTATTTAGGACGTTTTTAAAATGACATTAGCTGAAAATATTAAGCTGTTGAGCCGTATTATTATAGTGGGAGTATTTATTACTATTCATAGTGCATCAGCTGGCGCAAGTTTGCACCAACATCAACCAGTGGCTAAATCGACAAGAGTAGCTGAGCAATTCGATTGTCAGCAAGTAGATATTCGCTGTGCAAAAACTGTGACTTCGGCCTTTGCACCTAACGGTGATTTGTGGCGTTTATGGAGTCAAAATCAGTCATTGTACTATCAAATATCAAATGATGGAGCTGTGAATTTTACAACGGTGAAACGAGTGATTATTCCCAATGAAAAAATTTCAGCAAGAAATGAGAATCGCCCTAAAATTGCTTTTGATAAAGCGCTCGGTGTTTATTTATCGTGGGCAATGCCACGTGAGAAAAAATATACCGCCGATATTCGATTTAGCTATTCTAAAGACTATGGTAAGACATTTTCTTTACCAATTACTGTCAATGATGATGGTTTACTCGCAGGTCATAGCTTTAATGAAATGCTGGTTGATGAACAAGGTAATGTCAATATTGTTTGGTTAGATGGACGTTTGAAAGCAGGCAGCAAAACAAATCAAGGCTCTGCTATTTTTATGGCTACCGCTAATATGATGTCGGATAATTTAGCCCAATCCCAAGAATTTTTTGTGAACAAAGAGGTGGTTAATGGTACTTGTGTGTGCTGCCGTTTATCGATCGAAATAAACAATACTGGTAATTTGGCTATTTTATGGCGACATATCTACGATGACAATATTCGAGAGTTTGCTATAACAACCTTAAATGAGCAACAACAACCTTACCAAGTTAGTTATGATCATTGGCAGATTAATGGTTGCCCTCATCAAGGCGGGGCATTATCGATTGATGCGAGTAATCGTTACCATCTAGTTTGGTTTAACCAAGGAGATAAAGGCAAAGGTATTTTTTATGCTAATTCTGATGATGCAGGAAAGACGCTTAGTGCACGATTAACTGTTGGCAAGCAAGCAGCACAAGCTGCTCACCCACACATGAGTGAAAAGAATGGCATAATTGATATTGTTTGGACACAGTTCACGGGCATAGAGCATCAACTTTGGCATCAATATTCTCGTGACAATGGCTTGAGTTTTACCGATGCAACAATGATTGCTACAGCACAAAGTGGTGCAGATAGAGCGTTTGTTGTGCATAACCAAGACAAGCGTTATGTTTCTTGGCAGCGGTTTGGGCAAGGGCATTGGTTAAGTCAATTATGAAAAGCCTAATAGGTAAGTGTTCATTCGTTTTTGTACTACTATTTATCGCTCAAGTAAGCCATGCAGAACAAGCTTATTTAAAATTGGAATCTAAATTAAAGAGTAAACTCAGATTACATTCTGTTAACTCACAAGTTTTTGATTCGGCGATATATGAAGAGCTTAAGCTAAAATACTATGGCAAAAAGTGGTTAATATTACTTTGGTCAGTCGATTGCCCGCCTTGTTTGAAAGAGTTAGCGCTAGTGCAAACGATACAATTACAACAAAAGCAGCAACAAAAAAGTGAGTTGCCGATTGTTATCATCAATATAGATACTTTTGAAGGTAGCGCGTCACAGCGAAATAAAATACTAGCGAACTTCGATTTAACCACACAAACAAACTTACATTTTAGCGATGGCTTTGAGGATCACAGCCGTTTCATGATTGATCCTCTCTGGTTTGGCGAATTGCCACGTAGTTACTTTATTGATGAAGTGGGTACGTTTCATGGAAAAAGTGGTTTAGCTTCAAAACAGCTATTTGAAAAGTGGCTAACGGTAGCGCCATAAAAAGAAAGATACTTTCGCTAGTCTAGATGTCATTTATTACATGATTAGGATAAGTTAAGTATAGTGGACCTATTGGAATGTTCATCATAAGATCTAATTAAAAAAGGAAGTTTAAATGACTAGTCTGACTTATCAACAAGCAGAGCAATACTTATTGGAAAAACCCGAAACAAGGTTAGATTACCCTTTCACTGATGACATAAAAGTATTTAAAGTTAAAAATAAAATGTTCGCTACTTTAGCACTTGGAAAAATGGGAAAAGGTGATGGAGATAACAAGGACTGGTGGATGAACCTTAAATGTGATCCAGATGAAGCGATAATGCTTCGAGATATATTTCCCTCGATTATTCCGGGGTATCATATGAATAAAAAATTATGGAATACCATTATTTTAGATGCTTCAATCCCTCAAGGTGAAATTGAACGAATGATGGATAACTCATTTAAGTTAGTGGTGAGTAAAATGACCAAGAAAGATCAAGCTTCAATCTTGCTACATTTATAGATTATGGCTACAGGTTAGCTCTCCATTATTTTCAATACGATAATAACCGAACGGCGACTCTATCTCTTTAATAATATAGTCACTGAGATCATAAGTATTCGTGACATTTAATGGAATATTTTTTTTTATTGGATTATTTAACCTTAAAACGCTTGAAAATTTCACCTGCTCAAACAATAAGTCTAAAGGAATCAAGTCACCTTTAGGGCGGAGAAATAAGATTTTATTTTGGCTAAAATAAAACTTAAACAGTGAACTTCCTTCTAGCAGAATACTACAACTTTCAGGATTATCATGATTGAATAAACTTAAAATTTTATTTTTTCTAGATTTGCTTTTAGATGATGTCCAAGCGCTTAAGTAAGAGTATATGTAAGGCTGTGAGCAATAATATTGACCATCGTATTGGATAGTGAATCCTATATTGTTCTTTTTCCTTTGAATATAATGCTGCTCACAAACTAAGCCTTGATTAAACCAGGCATTAGCAACAGTTTTACTATTTTTACTATTTTTAATTAGCGAGTTACTCATAGCTAAAGAATGCCCAAGTTTTTGGTTTTTTAAAGCAATTAATGACATGTCGCTTATCGCTTTTTCATTTCGAGGGTTAATATGTAATGCATTTGACAGATGTTCATAGGCCTTTTGCTTATGACCTTGTTGGTAATATTTTAACGCTGATTTTATAAGTTGGCTCTCTAGCTGTTGAAGATTTTCAGGGCTAGGAGGCGTTAGCAGCATCTTCAAACCAACTATATCTTCAGGAGGAATATTACTATTTATTTCTTTAGAGTCTTCATCGGTATACCGTTGAAGCCAGACGAGTGGTGTTTCCTTACCCCTAGGGGCTATTCGTTGGTTATCCGCCTGTAAATAGAGTGGGGCACCATTATCAAGTAAGAGCTCGATAAAATCTGGAGATGCATACCTAACCGCATAATGAAGCGCAGTCATTTTGAATGTTTTTAAGTTGTAAAAGCAAGTATCAGAAGGCTTAAGTGTGCTTGCTGATATATTAGCACCATACTCAATAAGCAGTTTGGCGGAGTCTAATAAATTATATTGTGCAGCATACATTAGCGGTGTTTTACCAAAGTCATTTCTTTTATTTGGGTTAATGCCTTTGGTTAATAAGTACTTTAAAACTTCAGGTCTAAGAATCGCTAAGTTTAATATACTTTCTCTAGCTACGGGACTAGCGTATTGGCTAGGATTTTTATCCATTTGTTGGGCATCAAAAGGTATTTTTTTAATTGCTAATAAAGATTCGTTATTAACTATTGCTCTTCTTAAGTCTAACTCTCCAGCTGAAAAACCAGTGTTAAATGAGTAAAAGCCAAAACCTCTAGCTACTGCAGATGTTAAGGAAAATTCAGCCATCTCATCAGATTGCAGAACTGTCCAATGATTGGCGTTTTGATAGAAGCTGGAAAGTTTTCTTTTGGTGATCTCTAATTGTGTTTTATAAGCGGAAAATGCTTTCTTCTCTGAAATTCCTGTCAATGACCACTCTTCTAATTGTTTTATTATTTGAGAATAATCACCGTAGCTGTTTATGCCTCCATGCCCCTTAAGTTTTAATGCCCAAGGTCGAACTAATGTCATGTTTAGCTGTTGTGAAATCCTATTTCTCCAACGCCAAATAGTATCCATACTTCCGCAAGTACTGCCTCCACCTTGACTTAAACTCAGTGTTGAACTGTATAAGTTATTTATACTTTTTTGTGCGCTAAAGTAGCTATGTCCTTTATTAAATGGAATATCTGGGGCTGTTAAGCTTATTTCGCAAGCCGACTTCCACGTCGCTTCAGGACTTAAGCGGTAAACAAATAACTTATTTTTATAAGTTTGATATTGACCCAATACAAACATATAAGGGATGTTATTGTTTGACTGAGCGTAGGTATAACCATAGCTCATGGCAGGTGGCGCGGTCTCAGCCATTTTATTCAATTCAGACCATGATGGTTTTTGAAAGGGTATTTCAGAAATTAAAGATTGATTTCTTTCACACGCTCCGCCACATCCGGAATGTCTATGATTGTATAAATAAAAATCTTTGTCGTAAGCATGGATTTTTTCTAGAGAGTTGCTTCCTAACACTTGCCAATCTAATATTGTGCCTGTTGTGGAGTACCCATGGCCACGGACACCGTAGGCTGCCCCCCAATCGGTATCGGAGTAAAACTTTAATTGTGCATCTTTTAGCACCGATTTACACGCATTGTCATTATCTTGAACTAATGTCGGTTTATTCCAAGCTGAATTTACTTTTATTGTTGGTGTTTTTTGAAAAGCGTAGGATTGTGAAGAGAATATAACTAAGTAAAAACTTAATAGAAGCCGTAACATCATTATTGTCCATAATATTTGGTGTGAATAATCAATATATTAGCATAGCGTCGATCAATAAAGTTCAACTAGTATTTAATTTATCTGTCTGGTTTACAGTCAACTGGAAATGTTCTTTTTATAATAGGTTTATTGTTGCATATGAATAAGCGGCTATGGAATACCATCATTCTTGATGGCTCAATTCCTCAAGGTGAAATTGAACGCATGATGGATAATTCATTTAAATTAGTAGTCAGTAAAATGATCAAGAAAGATCAGCAGTCAATCTTGGTTCATTTATAGCCGGAGGCTGATTGTCTGAACTTGTAGTTTAGCAAGTTATAGTAGAAGGCTCAGTAGCTTGGCTAACAGATAACGTGCCATAAATAAGTTTGCTTCTCTCGTAATATGAGCCGTAAACAGTAAAGCCAAACTTTTATTTTTTTCAGAACTTAAAACTTATAAGTCACCGGGGGTGAATGAGTTTGTTGTGACAGGAGAGTTATTATCACTAAATGTAGAAATAGTTACCACCGATTTAAACCATGAATGTCGACCATTAAATTTCACTCGATAATAAAGTTACCAGCCTGAATAGAGGTGGCAGTCATTTCTCAACTTCCAGGGCTTAAAACGCCATTGTTATTGAAAGTTAAGTCTCATTGCCCTTAAGCTGGCTTAGTAGAAGGTGTTTCACCATCGCCACTAATGATTCTCTCTGTTATTAGTCTATCGTAAAATATTCCTGATATGTAGAATGGTTAATGTAATTAACCTTTTTAAAAGCCTTAATTGTACCCAGATGTAAAACACTTTGTTTTTTAGTTGTATAGACTCTAAATAATAAAAGACACATTACAGCATGTAAAAAAAATTGACACAAAACAGCACAACGTAAGTTTACTCAATATTAAGTCTATAAAAACACGAATAATTATTCTATATTGTCTATCTGCTACTTAAAATTATCTAGAGCGATTGCATCGTGTCATTTAATTTTTCTGTTCACTGTTTTTTAATATATAACTAACCTGAACTCTGGATAATGAGTACATGGTATTGAATTAAAAACAATAGCTTACGGTTATTAAAAATAAAAGTTACCGGGTTAAATAGCGATATACTCTCTCAATGTTTCAATTTATTCGATTATCAAGGCAAAGCGTTTATGAATAACTGGACTTCCCAGACTTCCCAGACTTCCCAGACTTCACTAGACAGTTTCTAACTCAGAAAAATACGCTTCCTCAAATTTAGCAGGTGAAACACCGCCTGTATGTGAGTGACGCTTTTTAGGATTGTAAAACATTTCTATAAAATTGAA
>Ga0209395_1000303_pt1 | contig 73920 bp, 75 predicted proteins | sample GOMGulsemesocosm_3_FD_184635 | JGI IMG/M metagenome (GOLD analysis project Ga0209395, IMG submission 184635) | Methane-oxidizing microbial communities from mesocosms in the Gulf of Mexico - GOM9D Gulf of Mexico (SPAdes) (version 2) | ecosystem: Environmental > Aquatic > Marine > Cold seeps...
TTTCCAAAGCTTTTATATAAGCCTTTAATTTCTAGAACGTTTAAGTATGTGTCAGATATCTTTTTCATAACTCAAAAAATATATCGGTTACAAATACAGCTATAAAGTCTAATATAAACAACATGATGGAAGAGAGTACTACAGCAGAGTTTGCTGCATAACCAACACCTTCAGTACCTTTTTTTGAGTAAAAACCTTTAAAACATCCCACTAATCCAATAACAAAACCAAAGAAAAATGTTTTGATAGTGGCAGGAAAAACATCTCCAAATTTTAGAGCATCAATTACTTCATTAAAGTAAAGTTGTATAGAAACATTGCCTTTAAAATGTTCTATTAAAAAGGAACCATACAAGGCAAAAAAATCAGCTATAATAACCAATAAAGGTAGTATTAATGTAATGGCTAAAATACGAGTAACTATTAGGTATCTAAACGGATTTGTACCTGAAACTTCCATAGCATCAATTTGTTCAGTAACACGCATGGAACCTAATTCTGCTCCTATACTCGATCCTATTTTTCCCGCACATACCAAAGCCGTGATCATAGGCCCTATTTCGCGTATAATGGATACACCTACCATTGCCGGCATCCAAGATGCTGCTCCAAATTGTAATAAAGTAGGACGAGTTTGTAAGGTTAAAACCAAACCAATAATAAATCCTGTTAAACTAACTAAAAACAAAGATTTGTATCCAATTATATAACATTGCCGTAATAACTCCTTAAACTCAAATGGTGGTTTAAAGAGTGATTTGAAAAAACGAATTCCAAAATAGGTAAGAGCTCCAATCTCTATTAAAAAAGATCGTATTTGCTTAAAAATTTGGATAGATTTAACCATTACGATAGTAATTTATATATAGTTGCTTATATAAATTTAATACTTTTTTTACTTTATATCACTGATAAAGATCATATTAGTATTCTGAGCATCTGATTATTTACTGATATATATCACTATCATCCCGAATGAAAATGCTTAACTTTATATATAATTATTAAGTAAAATGAAAACTACAATCCAAATACAGAATTTAAAATGTGGCGGATGTGCCCATACAATTATTTCGAGTTTAAATGGCTTAGATAATATAAGCGATGTACAAATAAATGTGGAAACTTCAGAAGTTTCATTCAATTACTTAACTGAAGTTGATAAGAAAGCTGTTTATCAAAAATTAAAAAGTTTGGGTTACCCTGCTGTTGAAGAAGAAAATTCATTAGGCTTGAAGGCCAAATCATATATTAGTTGCGCAATTGGTAAAATTAAAAAATAGGGAATGAAACAAATTGTATTATTATCAGACTTTTCAGAAAATTCTTTTCAAGCAATGCTTTATGCTATGAACTATTTTGAAAAAGAAGAGGTAAGTTTTCACATATTGCATGTTAAAGATAGTAGAGGCTTAATGTTAGATGATTTAATAACGAGTACTTCTGGAGAAAATATGCAATCAGCTTTATTGGGTAATTCAAAAAAGAAGTTAAAAAAATTATTAGAGAGGGTTCATAATTTAAATAAAAATTTAAATCATCACTTTAAAACTCAATATTTGTTTGATTCTTTTTTTAATGCAATTACTAAATATTGTGAAAAAGAACAAATTGAAATGTTAGTAATGGGAACAACTGGAGCTACGGGTGCTAAACAAGTATTTCTAGGAAGTACAGCTGCTAAAATAATTAATAAAATAGAGATTCCTATTTTGGCAATACCAGAAGGGAGTGTTTTTATTCCAATAGAAAAAGTGCTGTTTTCAGTGGATTATAAAGTCAACTATTTACCTGTAACATTACACCCGTTAAGTCAGGTATTAAAAACTTTTATGCCTTTAGTTTATATACTTTATGCCGATGAAGGTTTAACCGAATTTACCGAAAAACAATTACTGAATAAAATGGAATTGCATAAATTATTAGAGAATTTTAATGTCTCTACTCATAAAGTTACTAGTTTGCCTTTAGATCACACCCTGAGCTGCTTACTGGAGTTTTTACAAATAGATTTATTAATAATGATTAAAAAGGAAAAGACATTTTTACAAAAATTAATTAACAGTTCTCATATTCGTAAAGTAAGTTACCATTTAAAAACCCCTTTATTTGTATTACCTGAACAGGTGGTTTTAATGGATTAAATTATCGGAATTGGCTGATTTTTATCATAGTAATACAGTCTATTTATCAGGAACTTTATCTATAGAAAAAAACATTTCTATTAACTAAATAATATTAACGTCTTTTAAATAAGACATAATTTCTACACCATGAAAAAAAGAGTTCCCGTTTCACACATTATGACTAGTAATTTAGTTTTACTAAACCTAAATGATACGTTAGAGAAAGCTGAAGAGCTATTTAAAAAACATAATATTAGGCATATACCTGTCGTTAATAACAATAGTATAGAAGGAATTTTGAGCTATACAGATCTATTACGTATAAGTTTTGCGGATGCAGTTTATGAAGAAGAAGATCATGTAGATACTATTGTCTATAATATGTTTAGTTTACAACAAGTAATGGTTAAGAATGTAATTACAGTAAAAACTTCAGATGCCATATATGAAGTAGCAAAAATTTTGGCAAAAGAAAGTTTTCATGCTTTACCAGTAGAAGAAAATGGTAAGTTAGTGGGTATTGTGACTACGACAGATTTAATAACTTATTTGTTGGAGCAGTATTAGCATATTTCTTAACAAACCCGCTTATATAACTTTATCAGCGGGTTTGTTTAATAGCTGTTAAATAGTTTAACTTTTTTTAGTGCTAGGAATAGTTAAAATAGGTACAGTACAGTGATGAGCTAAGCGCTTGGCTAAACTATAATGAAATAACGCTTCTATAAAACTGTTTTTATAAATGGTTGTAATTATTAAATCTATCTTATTAACACTAATGTATTCGGTAATTTCTGCTAAAGTACTAGCATCAATAATTGAAAAATTAATGTCTTTATACTTAGTAAATTGTAATTTCTCACTCCAATTGGCTATTAATTTTTCTTTATAATCAGAATAATCTACAGCTGTATTAATACACTCAAAATGTGCATTTAAATTATCCGATAGATCTAAAGCATATTTTAATGAAGTAATATCTTCTGGGAAAAAGTCCGACGAAAATAAGATGTTTTTTATACCATCTACGTAATCAGCATTTTCTGGTATTGCAAGTACTGGGCAAGGGGATAGCTCCATTAAATGACTAGTTATCGAACCAATAAAAACTTCTTTTAATCCCGTAGCTCCTTTAGTTCCCATAACTACAATATCAACATCTTCTTTCTTTATAGTTTGTAAAATTCCGTCAATAGTATTTTCTTCAACCATTAAAAACGTATTTACAATATGCTCTTTTTGATGTTTCTCTGCAATTATATGTAATAGTTTTGACGTGTCTTTAAACATATCAAATTCATCTGTTTCTAGATGTGCATAAATATTTTGGTAGGTATTAGGCAAGTACATAGATCCAATTACAGGTCTAGTATAGGTGTGCAGCGTAATAATTTCTGCATTAAATTTGTCTGCTAAATGTAGTGCATAAACAAATGCATTTATTGAACAGTCAGAAAAGTCGGTATTATAAAGTATTTTTTTCATATTGATAATCAATTAGTTAACTAAAGATAGTAAAATATTTTCTTTTAGTTAACGATATTTATCATGTCTATAATTAAATAATTATATTATTTTAGATTAAACTTATAGTATGAAATTTAAAAGTTTTTTATCAATTGCTTTATTGATTACACTTGGTTGTAAACAAAACGCTACTCAAGAAAATGAAATTATTGAAGAAGAGGAGTTAGAGAAAGAAATTAGTCATGATTCTATTATAAATAAAGAGGTGTTAAATGAAAAGTCTTCTAATAAAATTATGCAGTTAGATGTTCTTATATATACTAAAAAACCTGAAAAGATCGTTTTAGAAAAACATATATTAGAAGAAAATGAAAAAACAATTTTAGATTTTCATTATCCGGTTTTAAATGAAGAAGTAAGTCATAATTATTCTAATTTTAATCGTTATATAAAAAATGAATTAGTTGATAAAACTATTTCTTTAATGCGAGAAAATGAAGAGTTTATTCCATTGTGTGATTCTATTGAAACTCGTAAGCAAAAAAGTAAAATTAACTATGCTATTAAAGAGAATAGAAAAATATTAAGTACAGTTTTTGTAATAGAAAATTTTTATTCTGAAACAATGCACAGTAATGTTAGTTTTGAAACTGTTAACTATGATTTTGATAAAACCAAAATTATAAATTTTAAAGATTATTTTAAACCTAAAACGGAACAATCTGTTCTAATTCATTTAAATAAAATAATAACATCTAATATTAATTCTGGAGAAGTGTATTATGACTGTTGGGAAATTTCTGAAGGTGATTTTGAAACATTTAGGAATAACTTTATTGTTGATGGTGAAAAAATCAGGTTTTATTTTGATGATTGTGTAGTGTGCCCATCTTATACAGGAACCTACTATATAGAAACTACAAAAGAGCAATTAAGGGAATATATTGTGGATTACTATTTATTCGAAAATAACATGAATCAAAAATTATAAATAATAATGAATGGAGAATTCTGACAAGAAAAGTACTTTTTTATATTATTTTGAAACCTATCTAGGAGAATTTGTATATGGAGGATTTGATGGCTGTATAACTACTTTTGCCGTTGTTGCAGGTTCTGTAGGTGCTAATTTAGATAGTTCTATAATAATAGTACTTGGATTAGCTAATCTGTTAGCAGATGGCTTTGCAATGTCTGTAGGAGCCTATTTGTCAACAAAAACAAATAACAATACAAATTTAGACAACAATAATAATAATAATAATAAAAAGCCATTTTGGGTTGGAGCAACTACTTATGTATCCTTCATTGCAATTGGGATTATTCCTATACTTATCTACATTATAGATTATATACACCCAATATCTTATAATTTATTTTTCATTTCATCATGTTTAACCGTATTAGGTTTTTTTGTTATTGGTTTATTGAAAACATATGTGAATAAAAGTAATCCAGTAAAAGGTGTAATTGAAACGTTGTTATTAGGAGGAATCGCTGCAATAGTTGCCTATAGTGTTGGTGATATATTGATAACCATTTTATAAGGTTTTAAAATTTTTATCACTTTTTATGTTTGACTTTTTAATAAATAAACCAATCTTAATTTGTCATTTGTATAACGTTTGAGAACATAATATAATACGGTGATAGATATTTCATATAACTATCTTTTTGTTTGAAAATTGATACGTTATCAATAGTGGCGTCTGCAATATTAGTTAGAGCTTATTCTGGTTAGTTTTTTCAAAATAGGAACTTCAAAACCTTTAGTACTAAAAGCAAGTACTTTCATAATTAAAATCATATAATAATTTGAGCTATGAGATGATAAATATCATAGTTATAAATAGAGGTTAAAATTACATTTGATGTATCAAATTATCAACTATGAATGTAGAACAATTATACACCAAATGTTTAGCAGAAGCTACTTATTTTATAGCTTCAAATGGTGAAGCTGCAATTATAGATCCGCTTAGAGAAATTGCTCCTTATATAGCAATGGCTAAAAAAGATAAAGCAACTATAAAATATATTTTTCTTACACATTTTCATGCCGATTTTGTTTCTGGTCATGTAGACCTGGCTAGAGAAACTGGTGCTACAATTGTTTATGGACCAACTGCAACAGCTGATTTTTATTTTTATGAAGGAAAAGACAATGAAGAATTTAAATTGGGTGATGTTACCATAAAGTTATTGCACACACCAGGACATACACTGGAATCTTCTTCATTTTTATTATTTGATGAATCAGGAAAAGAACATTGTCTGTTTTCAGGTGATGCATTATTTATTGGTGATGTAGGAAGGCCAGATTTAGCTGTTTCTTCTTCTGTAACAAAGGAAGATTTAGCGGCGAAATTATACCATTCATTACGAGACATAATTATGAATTTACCTAACGATATTATTATTTACCCAAATCATGGTAAAGGATCTGCTTGTGGTAAAAACATGAGTAGTGAAACCTATGATACTTTAGGAAATCAAAAAAAAGTTAATTATGCTTTAAATCCAGAATTATCTAAAGAAGAATTTGTGAAACAAGTATTAGGTGGTCTGATGGTTCCTCCACAGTATTTTCCTAAAAATGTAATGATGAATAAGGGGGTTAATACTCCAATAGGAGATATCCTCACTAAAGGATTGACGGTTATAACTGCCGATCAATATCAACATTATTTAGCTTTACAAGATGTACTTTTTTTAGATGTTAGAAGTCCTAAAGATTTTACAGAAAAGCATATTCCTAACTCAATTTTTATTGGTTTAGATGGAACTTTTGCTCCTTGGGTAGGTGCCCTAATTGAAAATATTAACCAGCAAATTATTTTGATTACTCCAGCAGGTAGAGAAGAAGAAGCAGTAACTCGTTTATCTCGAATTGGGTATGATAATGTCCTAGGATATATTAAAGGAGGAATAGAATCTTGGGAAAATGAAGGATTAAAATTGAATACAATTCCTTGTGTGGAAGCTAATAATGTTAAATTGTTAGCTAATAATTGTTCTTTTTTAGATGTTAGAAGAATAGGGGAGTTTGATGAAAATAATATAAAAAATGCGCACCATTTGCCATTAGACCTTAGTTTAACATCTAACACATTAGACAAAAACGAATCATATTATGTGTATTGTGCAGGAGGTTACCGTTCAGTAATAGCAATATCAATATTAAATAGATTGAGTTTTAAAAACCTTATAAATATTAATGGAGGATTTACAGAAATTATGAAAAGCAGTATACCTTTAAAAATTTGTAGAAAAAACTGCCCTACATGTGCCTGTAGTGAGTAGTTAAGTTGAGTAGTTGAAAAAAGTCCGATTGAAAATTATTCAATCGGACTTTTTGTTTTGTGGGTTATATTTTAAAAGTAATTACCGGAATTTGTGCGTGGTTAGCAACATCTTCACCAATGCTCCCTTTTATCATATGTGCCAGTCCTTTTCTACCATGTGTTGGAATTCCAATCAAATCAACACTATTTTCATTACAATAATTTAATATTCCTCTTTCTACATCATAATCATTATGAATATTAAAAGAAATTTCATTAGCTGTAAGGTTTAATTTATTTAAGAAATTAGAAATTTGCACTTCAATTTCATTGGAACTTTTAAAGTTTCTCCCAGGAGTGTTTATATAAAGTAAATTAATTTTAGTATTTAAATTACTAGCAAATTTTTTAGCTTTTTTAAATGCTTCAAAACAATCCTCTATAAAGTTTGATGCAAAAACAAATTTATTGAAATCTAAATTTTCTTGATCTTCTTTAACGACTAATACAGGAATATCTGAGGTGCGTACTACTTTTTCAGTGTTAGAACCCACAAACATTTCTTGTACTCCACTTGTTCCATGCGATCCCATAATTATTAAGTCAGCTTTTTCTTTTTTAGCTGAACTAATAATACCTTCAAAAGTTCTATAATGTTGTATTGCTTCTTTGACAGGGATATCTTTTAGATATTCCTTATTAAGGAAAGTGCTAAATCGTTTTTTCGCCAATTTTGTAAATAAAAGTAACTCTGGATATTCTTCTGAACTATCTTTTGTTAAAAAAGTTTCAGGAATATCTAGCATGTGTAAAGCAATAATTTCAGCATCATATTGCTTTGCAAATTTGGCTGCAGTTTTTAAGGCGTATTCTGATTCTTTGGAGAAATCTGTTGGGACTAAAATTTTGTTCATAGTAATAAGTTTGTTTAATAATTAAATTGTCATGGAAAACAATTTTGTAGAAGGTTTATTGCGCTGTAAGTGAACATCAAAAGCCATACATATGTTTCTTACATATGCTCTAGCTTCTTCTGGAACTGTTAATGAATTATTATCTATAAATACTAAACCATCTGATTCTAGTTCTTTTAATAGTTTTAAGTAACTACTCATATTTTCAAATTGCATTTCAGGTGCTTCCCATGAAGTATGAAAATGACACATAATATTTAAAATATGTTTTCGTATTATTAAATCTTCCTTACTCAATAAATGTCCTCTAAATACAGGTATTTCCCTATTATTTACTTGCTGTTGGTATTCTTTCACAGTTTTTGCATTTTGAGCAAAAGCATACCAGGTGTCACTAATGGCCGACATTCCCAAACCAATCATTAGTTGCGTTTTATTAGCAGTATACCCCATAAAGTTCCTGTGCAAAGTTTTGGTTTTTGTTGCCGTATACAAACTATCGGTAGCCAAGGCAAAATGATCCATCCCAATTTCTATATAACCAGCCTCTTCAAGCCATTGTTTCCCCTTTTCATACAACTCTCTTTTTTCAGAATCTTTAGGTAAATCATTCTCATTAAAGCCTCGTTGTCCTACACCTTTAATCCATGGCACATGGGCATAACTGTAAAAGGCAATTCTATCGGGAAGCAATTCTTTTGTTTTCGAAATAGTATGTTTTACCTTATCTAAGGTCTGAAATGGCAGACCGAAAATTAAATCATGACTTACGGAAGTATAACCTATTTCACGAGCCCATTGTGTTACTTGTTGAACGTTTTCAAAAGGTTGCACTCTATGAATGGCTTTCTGTACAACTTCATCATAATCTTGCACACCAAAGCTGACTCTTGTAAAACCTAAATTGTATAAAGTTTCAAGTTGTTCTTTTGTTGTGTTGTTAGGATGCCCTTCAAAACTAAACTCATAATCGGGATGTCTTTCTGCTTTTTTAAATAGCCCTTCAATTAATCGGTTTAAGTTTTTACTTGAAAAGAATGTAGGTGTACCACCACCTAAATGTATTTCTTTTATGATAGGTCTTTCTAATAAAAGATTTAAGTATAATTGCCATTCTTTAATTAGTGTATCGATATAATCATCTTCAACTTCATGACGTTTAGTAATGTGTTTATGACAAGCACAAAAAGTACACAGACTTTCACAAAAAGGAAGGTGGATATACAAACTAATCCCTTCCTCTTGATTACTTTCAGAAAAAGAACGTTGAAATGTTTCAATCCAAGAATCCTTTGAAATTCCTTCTTTGTTCCAGTATGGCACTGTTGGATAACTCGTATAACGTGGTCCTGGAATATTATATTTTTGAATAAGAGATTGCATTAATCAGAATTTTAAATAAGTAAATTTAGGCATTAACTATAATAGAAAATATGATATTCATCAGCTTATTGGGGTTTTTGAATAAAATTGCTGTGCTACTGATAATTATCAGTTCATATCATTTTAATAGCTGTATTTTTGTACTAGTACGAATAAAAGTACTTGTTATGAAAAACGCACATAAATTAGAGTTGAATAAGGACGAAATGAAAAAAATAGGATATCAGATAATTGATACTATTGTAGAACATTTCGATACACAAAACGAAAAAAAACCTGTTGCTATTGCTTCCAGGAAGGAAATGGACGATTTGTTTTTGGAAAACGCTCCTGAAGAACCTAGTGATGCGAAAGAAGTGTTGGATTTTGTTATTGATAAAGTATTGCCTAATAGTAATATTGTATCGCACCCGAAGTCGTATTCATTTGTTCCAGGGCCAAGTAATTACGTAAGTGTTATGGCAGATACTTTAGCTACAGGATTTAATATATTTTCTGGTGGATGGGCTGCATCACCAGCAGCAGCTGAATTGGAAATAGTAACTATGAACTGGCTATTAAAATTGTTTAAGTTTCCTGCTAAAAAAGGAGGAGGATTATTTACTAGTGGAGGTTCTATGGCCAATTTAACAGCATTAGTAACAGCTAGAAGACAACGTTGTGGTGATGATTTTTCAAAAGCTATTATTTATATGTCAGATCAAGCACACTCATCCAATATTAAAGCCATTAGAGTATTAGGGTTTAGAAAAGAACAAGTGCGTATTATACCTACCGATATAGAATATAAAATGGCTATTAACAAGCTAAAAAATGCTATTGCTAAAGATAGATTGGAAGGCTTACAACCCTTTTGTATTATTGCTTCTGCAGGTACAACGAATACAGGTACAGTAGATCCGTTAAATGAAATAGCAACTATTTGTAAAACCGAAAAATTATGGTTTCATATAGATGGTGCTTATGGAGCTGCAGCAATTCTATCAAAAAAAGGAAGTCAGTTATTAAAAGGAATCGAAAAAGCAGATTCTTTAACTATTGATCCCCATAAATGGATGTATCAACCCTATGAAATTGGATGTTTACTTGTACGAAATCATAATTGGTTGAGTGATACCTTTAGTGAGAAACCTGAATATTTAAGAGATATAGAAGGAAATGCCTCTGAAATTAATTTTTATGATCATGGAATACAATTAACCCGACGTTTTAGAGCTTTAAAGTTTTATATGTCAGTTAAAACCTTTGGATTAAAGGCTTTTAAAAAAGCGGTAAGCTATAATGTTGATTTAACAGATCAAGTAGAAGAAATACTTCGTAAAAGCTCTAATTGGGAGGTAATATCACCAGCTACATTAGCAATTATTAACTTTAGATATAATCCAATAGGAAATACATACACTGAAAAAGAATTAGATGCTTTAAATCAGTTTATATCAAAGCAAATAGTCGAATCAAGAGAAGCATTATTAGTAACTACCGTATTACAAAATCAGGTAGTCTTACGTATGTGTTTAATTAACCCCAGAACTACTTTAAACGATATCAAAGAAACGTTGACATTGTGTGAAGCAGTAGTTAAACAATATTGATTAAAAGATTTGACGACCATGTAAATATACACAAGCCTTCAAATTTATATAACAAACCCGAATTATTTATAGTGATTGTTGTACTCTGTTTTTATTTGTGTACATTAATTTCAAAATTTTAGTAATTTCCCCCAATAAAAAAAGTCTTTGTTTTCCGTTTTATGTGTCAGTAGTTATTACTTTGATTTTATCTCTATAATGGACTTTAATAAAGTATCTTTGTTATAGTATTATATATCAATTATCCTTTCGTAGTACTCTAGCGAATTGCTAAGGTTTTTTTAGACCTTTACTTGATTAATAAAACCTATCACTTAATAACTGAGTGCTAGAAAATAACTATCTAATAATAATCTTACGCTTTGCTCATTTAATTAGTCTGCAATTCGTTTCAATTAAAATATACATGACTTTATTAAAAAAGGAAGTTATTGGTACTTCGGATATAATTGTAAATAAGCCCGAACCTTTTGTTTTTAAACAACCATTAAAGCCGTTTAATCGCTCTTCAGATATTAAGATGGCAATAAAGACCTTAAAAACTGGTAAGGCTGTATTGATTACATCGTTTTATAGCGACGGATTGTTATTACTTAAGGAGTTGGAGGTGCATCTTAAAAAGAGTTTACCTAACAAGTCTTTTCAAGAGCAACGTGAGTATCGATCAGAGTATCATAAACTGTCTAATCTTATTTTAATAGAAATTGTAGACCATAAATTGGCTGTAAAAAAAGCGCCATCTATTGGTTGGATAGAAAAACTTTATCCAGGAACTAGTGACTTTTTATTACCTTTTGTTCAAACACAAGGGCTTAATAGCGCTTGGCAATGGTACAAAAACGGTATTTCCGTTCCTGTATTGCGAAATAAAATACATCCCTATTATGGTACTTATTTCCCTACACGTTTCGATCATTTAATACTTTTTGATAATTGGTTAAAGCGATATGATGGACCTAAAAAATCGGCAATAGATGTAGGAATTGGTTGTGGTGTACTTTCTTTTCAAATGGTAAAACATGGTTTTCAGAAAGTATTTGGGACAGATACAAACCCTAATGCAATTGTAGGGTTAGCGGAGTTTATGGGAGAAACAAAGTTATCTAGAAAGATAGAATTAGATTTCGGGAATCTTTTTGGTAAATGGGAAAAACAAACCGAATTGATTGTGTTTAATCCACCTTGGTTACCGACATCTCTTAGCCTCAATAGAATTGATGAAGCTATTTATTATAATGAAAATTTATTTCCTGATTTTTTTGAAGGAGCAAAGAAACGCCTATTACCCGATGGAAAGTTGGTGTTATTATTCTCGAATTTAGCACAAATAACAGATGTAACAAAAGAGCATCCGATAGAAAAAGAATTAGCAGAAGGTGGTCGATTTAAATTGGAAAAATGCCTTAAAAGAACTGTAAAAGCAGCTTCGGATAAAACAATGAGAGATCAACACTGGCGTTCTTCTGAAGAAGTAGAGCTTTGGGTACTGATAAACAAGTAAGTTTTTAAAGTAAAAAAGAATTAATGTGTTTAGAAAAGGAAAGCTGAGATTTTTTTAGTGTAGAATTATACACAGTGTTATGTGTATTTAAGTATATATTATCTAACACTTAAAAACAATAAAGCGAACAGTTTTTGAATCTTAGTAATAGATTGTCATGTAAACCGTTCGCTTTTATTTGATACTTAACCTTGTTTTTAGTCAAGTACCATTAGGAAAATAATTAGGGTTAATATAATATAAATTGCTATAAATAATAATTGTAGTCTGTATTTATATATGATTTTGAACACAATAAGTCAATTATTTTTTAATAATTTTAATGTTTTCTTTGAATGATTCTCCTGAAAACATTAACATATAAACTCCTGATGATAAGTTAGATGTGTTAATAGTGTTATTAAAAACATCCCCAGTCATTATTAATTGACCAGTCATAGAATAAATTTTAAATAGGTCAATATCTGTATTTGATGTATTTTTGATAGTAATAATATCTTTTACTGGATTTGGATATATTGATATCTCATTTTGACTATAATCAATTGTACTTAATAATGAAGAAGTAGTAAACCTTGAGATATAAACATCTCGTTGAGTAATATTATTGTAATTATCTATTCCTGAGAAAGGGTTTAGATCTATTACACTACTGCTAAAACTACCAAATAACATTATTTCATCATTATTTATAATTTCTAGATTGGTAGAATCTTCATCAAGTGTTCCTCCAATAGTGTGATGAACCTGATATACACCAGATGTTGTTAATTCTAAAATATAGGCATCTGATCCTCCTGTAGATGTGCTTGATGCAACTCCAGTACTGTTATCAAAATCAGAAGTTCCTAAAAATTGTCCAACAACATAAAGAGTACCATTAGTTTCTCTAATATTTTCAACCTGATCATTTCCTAGTCCGGTTGTTGAACCTCCAAGAGTGTAGACAAAATTGAAATTACCAGAAGTGTCAAATTTACTTAAAAATCCGTCAGATTCCCCTAAAGGGCTTAAGGTATTAGTTCCTGTTCCATTATCAAAATTGGTGGTTCCACTAAAGTAACCTCCCATATAAATACCTGAAGGTAGCACCTTAATCATACTAGGAGAATCATTAGCGCTACTACCAAAAGATTTCGCCCAAAGATAGTCTTGTGAGGTATCTAGCTTCATTATAAATGTATCATAATTTCCTTCACTAGTAAAGTTAGAAATACCAGAAGTAGAAGCGTCTAAATCTATTGTTCCTGCAAATTGCCCTGTTACATATAAGTTGTTAACTGCGTCAAATTCCATATCTAAAATTTTCGCAAAACTTGTACTTGGATAGGTTTTTACCCAAACAAAATCACCATTAGAGTCTAATTTAAGTAAAAATCCATCTGGATCATTTGCACCATTATTATTTGCTAAAAGAATAAATTGATCAACAGGATCGGGGTTGAAATCTGCATAAAGAAAAGTTCCAGCAACATATACATTTCCTAGGTTATCTACTTCAATAGTGGAAGAATCTTCGTTAGCTGCTCCTCCAGAAGGATTACTTACTTGTTTTGCCCAAACAAAATTTCCATTACTATCTAATTTTATTATAAAACAGTCTCTACTCATTAGTGGAGATTGTTGAGCTAACCAAAATTCATCTGTATTTGAAGTGTAAGGATTTGCATCGTCGTCTGTATTTGCAGGGTTGGCATCAAATGAATTTGAGCCTGCACCTTGAAAATAACCTGTTAAATAAATGTTGTCATTTGTGTCTATAGCTATATCTGTAATAACATCATCAGATGCCCCTCCAAAACTTTTTGCCCAAATTGGATTTCCACTAGGATCATGCATTGTTAAAATACCATCAACATTTCCTCCATTGGAAGTAATAGTTGTTGTGCCAACTGTTAAAGATGCTTGGTATAAACCTACTGTATAAACATTATCCTTGCTATCAATTGCAGAATTAAAAGGAACATCTAGACCAGATCCACCAAATACTTCTGCTCCATTGTACACTTGCCCAAAACTGTAAGTGCTTATGAATAGTATTATAATTAATTGTAATTTTTTCATGACTCTATTTTTTTATAACTTTTATTGTTTTTTGTGATCTATTAATACTAATCTATAATCTCAATTTGAGAAAAAGTAAACATACTTGATAACAGAATTAGTAATAGCGTAGTTTTTTTCATCAGTTACGGGTTTAATTTATGAAATGAGATATAACCTCAATACCTTTTTAATATTGAGAAGTAAATTCCTATTCTAAATAAAAAATTTAACTGATGTAAAATTATGGTAGATATTCTATATTATTGAAGAAATTTCTTGTGTTAACTTATCGTTAACCTAAAAGATAATAAAATAGGTATTATCATATCCTACCCTCTGTGTGAAGGATTTAATTCATAGATATGCCATCTAGTTGCAGAAAAATTACTTGCTTGCTTTTAAATTAAACTCTAAACCAATACCTCTAACACTTTTAATGTTAATATTGTTATCCTCAATAAAGTATTTACGAATACGACTAATAAACACATCCATACTTCTTCCTGAAAAGAAATCACTTTTACCCCATACTTTGTTTAAGATATCCTCTCTATGTATTAATTTATTCTGATGGGTATACAAGAAGTAAATTAATTGCACTTCTTTCTCTGTTAATTTGAAGGTTTTGCTGTTTGATTTTAATTCTTGGTTTTTAGGTATAAACATATATTGTCCAATTTTAATATGTTTATTTTCAACACTATCAATAACCAGTTTGTTTTGTTGTTTTGTTCTTTTAATTATGTTATTTAATCTTAAAACAAGTTCCTCAACATCAAAAGGTTTTGTAATAAAATCATCGGCACCAATTTTTAAACCTTTGATCTTGTCTTCTTTTGTTTTTCTGGCAGTCAGAAATATAAAAGGAATTTCTGGGTTTTTAGTGTTTATTTTTTTAGCTAAAGTGAAACCATCCATTTTTGGCATCATGACATCAATTACACATATATCAAAGCGATTAGACTTAAAGAGTTCTAATGCTTCTTCTCCGTTTTTTCCCCAAACTACATCAAACTTGTTTAAACTTAGGAATTGCTTCAGTGAAATCCCTAAATCGTAATCATCTTCTGCTAATAAAATTTTTTTCATGACATTGGAATTTTCATTATAAATGTTGAGCCAATTTTTTCCTTGGTTATTAACTCAATAGTACCATTGTGAGCTTTAACGATTTGACTACTATAATACAGTCCCAAGCCTAATCCTTTGTAATTATGAGTGTCTTTTTCATTTACCCTGTAAAATTTGTCAAAAATAAATTTTTGATGTTTTTTGGGTATGCCTATACCATTATCTGTAATTGATATGATATGCTGATTATTTTCTGAATTTACTTTGTAGTTTATGCTAACCTTAGTTCCATTGTATTTAATGGCATTATTTAAAATGTTGATAATTGCAGTACTTAAATAAAACTTATCTCCATTTAATTCTTCATTTGACAATGCTATGTCTTTGTTTATTGCTATTTCATCTGTTATAGTCAAACTGTAGTCTGTCAAAATATTATTTAAAAAAACTGACATCTTAATAGGCTCTTTTGTAAGGGTTATACCTTTGTAACCTAAACTATTGTCTACAACTTGATCTATTAGTTTTTGAAGCCTAATGTTTTGTCTGTTAATTACTTGTATGGCGTCTTGAGCTATTTCTTTATTTTGCTGCACATATTTATTAGTTAGAGTTTTTGTAGCAATCGAAATAGTTGATAAGGGGGTTTTTAATTCATGAGTGATGTTGTTGATAAAGTCTGTTTTAACGTCTGCTAGTCGTTTTTGCATAATTAAATTTCGAATAGAATAATACAATAGACCTATTACAAATAAAAATAATAATGAAGATAAAAACATGATGCCTGTCATTTGTTTTAGTGCTTTTTGACCCCAGTTTTCAACACTCATAAAAACTTGAGTTTTAAAATCAAGAAAGAATAATTGTTTTTTATTGCCAATAAGAAACTCATGATCTTTACTCCAGGTACTATTATTAATAAGTATAGCTTCATCATTATAAAGGTCTTCTCCGATCAAAAATAGAGGAGGGTCTTTGTCTTCTATAAAAGTTTCAATATTATTTAAGCTATCTCGTAATATTATAGAAGTAGCAACCTTTCTAAATTTGATGTAGTATGATTGATTATTCTTGTCAATTGCAGAACTATATTCATTTATAAAAGAGGAGTTAACTTCTTTTGCTTTAGTCTTTAATTTTTCTAAAACCTGATCTTTGTCTATTATACCTTTCTTATAATCATTTAATTGTATTAAAAAATCATTTCTATACAACCACATTAGTGAATCAATTTTTTTTGTATTATAAACTTTTGCTACTGTAGCTCTAGCATCAAAAATGATAGCTTTTTTTTTAAGCTGATACGTGTTGTTTATTAAATACCCTTGGATAACTGTAAGAGAAATTAAAGTAAAAATTGCGCCAAATGTTAGAATTTTTATCCTTAATTGCATAAATCATTTGTTTTTTAGTGTGCTATTATAGAGGTATTAATTTTTTCAAATTTCACACAACCGTCTTGAGTATAAAACACAGAATATAATAAGGTACTACTTTTCGGTAAAACACAGGTACTAATTTTTATATTTTGTTTTTATCTTTTAAAAGTCAAATTAAAAATTCGTCGAAACTTTGTAAATATGTACTGGATTTTGACACTAAACATTAAAACTGTAAATAGTTTTTATTGTTTACTCAACTATTTAAAGCAAAAGTGTTTATGTAAAATATTTTACTTTTAATATAAAGTGACACCAAATTTTTTTGTCAGCAGACTATCGAGCTGCTCGAGGTTCAATATTAACTCTAGATGGTTTTGCGTTAAAGATGATTCAGACTTATTTTTTTGTAATAACTTTTTCAATTCGACCATTTTAAAGTAAAATGATTGAGAATGTAATTCAATATTTAGTGTCACTAACTTTTTTTCAATAGCGATTTTTTTTTGTTTAACCACATTGATCATTTCAATGGCCGAATTAAAATTCAATTCCTTTTGCTCAAGGGATTTTAAAAGGCCACACTTAAAATTAGCACATTGTTTTGGTCTTTTGGAATAAATACTGCAATCATCACAGTAGTTGTTACAGGGTTGAAGAAAAAAACCATTTCCATTTTCATCCTCAATATCCATTAATTCTTTCAATACAGGCAACTCTTCGCGGTCGAGCTGTACATGACCAATCAAAGTACCGTCACAACAGAATCCACAAGACAAACAAATATTTAATGATTCATTCATACTTTTTTGAATTTAAATATTTCTTTAAGGTACTATTTTAAAGGCTAAATTCAATTATTTCTACCGCTTAGCTATGAATAGTACATGGCAGAAAATCTACATATTTTCGTGTCGACACAAGTTTTTAGATTTTGTTTTTAGTTTGTCGTTTTAAAAAATCCAAATTTCAAATAACGAAAACCTGTAAACTAAATAAAATTTAGGGGAGTAAATTAAAAATTTGACGGAACTATAGTAAATAGGAGTGAACCTTTGATTTTAACACATATTAGCTATGTTTTATAAATGTTGTTAAGGACTATGCTTTTAGCGTTATATGAATAAGTTGGAAGGGGTCACCACCTCCATCAAATTCAAATATTTTCGACAAAATTTAAAAAGACTTTTTTATGAAGTTCTAGATCCATGTTAGGAGAAAGTGCTACACGAGCAATATAATCTTTATCACCTTCTTTAGTAGTCCCTTGAGTAGATGTTGCAGGAATAGTCCAATAGCATCCTTTTAACTGACCATAACTAACACAGTACTTACTTTCATCCGGGATTTCATTAATCATTAAATTGATTAATTTAAGATTTAACGCTCTTTTATAAGTTTCTCTTTCTTCATCGGTATTTCCTTTAGTTGGAAGATCTAATGAAAATACCGATGGGGTAAATCCTTTTTCTGACAACTCTTCTGAAACAAAATTGATTTTCGCAGCAGGTAAAGTATCGTTGATAAAGTTTACAAATTCACGTGTATTCTTATAAGCATCAAAAATTCGTTGATTCATGGAAGGCAATTGTTTTGCTAATATTTCCATTTGAAGACTGGTAGCCTCGTTATCACAAAGTCTTAGATGTAGTTCTATTTTTTCCATCAAAGCTTCCGATTTTTTATTCGCTGTACAATAACCGGCAGTACATTGCCCTCCACTTGGAAATTTCGATCCACTAACATAGGAGATAGTCCTAGTAATTGAGAGTATATCGGCCTCACCTAAAAAAGGAGTATTAGGACAAAATGTTTGATCTAAAATAAAAACAGGATCGATAGCAATTTCGCCAGTCGCAGTCTTTCGTTCTTTACTTAAAGCCTCTTTTAATTTTATAAGATCTGGAACTTCAACCCTAGGATTTGTTGGAATTTCCGCGATGATGTATGGGATAGCATCTTCGTTAGCAATATTATCTAAAACGATATCAATACTTTGAACCATATCATTACCACCATCAACTGGTAAATCCATCACTTCTACATTATCAATGCAAGCAGCAACTCGTCTTGCTTGATCATTTGTTCCACCATAACAATTTGGAGGAACAATAATTTTGATAGTCTTTCCTTTATGATTTTCTAGTGCATCATGAATTAACCCCATTACAATTGCATATTGCATTGAAAGTCCACTTGAAGCAACTACGGCCTTTGTATCTGTACCGGTAATTTCTTTGATAGAATCTAAGACAAGCGATTTGTTTGTCGGGGTATTACTTTTCGTATTGTCAGAAGAAGACTTGCCTATTAGTTTATTTAAGACAGCAAGAGAATTAGCTGGAGTCATGGCTATGGTCTCTCTTCTTCGAACATGTTGAATTTCTGAAATATAAGGTTCATTTTGTTCACCATTTACCAATAAGATACTTCCAAAGTGTGGATGAGTATTGATAAAAAAATCAATATTTTGTGTGAGATTAAAATTGCAAATTTCATTTTGTTGTGAAATGAAAATAGTACTACCGTTAAACACGGAAATACCTTTTATATTCTCCACCTTCTTCACTTCAAATTTATAACCATAAACACGCTGTACTACTTCAGGATCGAAAAAATCTGGTAATTCACCTGTATGAATAATTTGCGTGTTTTTATTTGCTAATAAGTTCTTTCTTAAAATTGCCAAAATAGGAACCGTCTTGGATGAAAAACTGATTACATTTTCTGGATTTAACTTATTTAAGTTAGCAATAACCCATTCTAACAAACAGGATAATGGATGACCTAATCGAATATAGTCGTACGCAGTGGGTAATTCACTTAGTGCCGATGATTCAGAATTATTGTTTTTAAATAAGATATTAAACTGTTCTAAGAATTGAGATTTGGCCAAATTTTCATCATAAATATCTAATCGATGAGTTGTTAGACTCAACCATCCAGTTGGCATATTCTCTAATACATCTTTAATATAGTTTAGCATTTTATTGTCTTCCATAATTTTCACCTTTAGATAGGCCGGCAATATACATTAATTAGATTTTTTTGAAGAGTGTTACAAGACATTTTGTTACATTTTGGCTAGCGTCTTGTATTAAGTTAGCTGTGAGTTTAAGGACCTACAATAGTAATTAAAATTAGAATAGAAAATCAGTAGAATTTTCGCAAATAGCTAAAAGAAGGAATTAATTTTAGCGCTAATACAATTGCTTTAAGCGTATGTCTTTTAAGATTTCCCCCGGCCTCAATACGTTGTATTGTTCTTGCGGATACGCCTTATTTTTCAGTAAGTTCATCTTGAGTAAGATTTAGTTTTTTTCGGTATTCAAAAAGTTTAGACATTATTTAAATTAGTGATTGTATTAATAGCTAAGGGGTTTCTATATTGTACACAACGTTTAGCTATGAAAGGTACAGTGCAGAAAACCCACTGATTTTTTTGTAGATACAAGCTATAAGCTATTTGTTTTGTTTTTAATTTTGTCGTTTTATAAAAGCCAATTTTTAAATAATGAACACCTATAAATTGAATAGATTGAAGGTGAGTAAATTAAAAATTTTTGGCCACTATGTAAATATAGAAAGACCTTTGAAATTAAACATTAAAATCTGTATTTTTTATAGGTTTTGTTATGCATCTTTTCTCTTTAAACAGCGTCCTCTCGGCTCATCACCTTCATGGAGTACAATTTCGGAATGTAGGAACTGTGCAGCCTCTGCTGAAGCTTTCACTTTTGAAGCACTACGTTTTAACATTTCTGATTCAAACTCAGTTAAGACACTTTTCCTTACTCCAGTATCTCTCCATTGAGATAATGGTCTACATCCTCTTGAGATCCCTCGAGCCAACGCCAGTGCATCCAGCAGAGCTTGATTCGCCCCTTGTCCTTTGAATGGACTCATAGGGTGAGCCGCATCTCCGATCAGAGTCACTTGTCCTCCTTTTTCCAATAATTCTGACGCGAGTAATTCTCGATCATACACAGGATAGCCAGAAATCTGGGCTTCCTGGGTCGCGGCTAATATTTGAGGAATAGGATCGTGCCACTGAGTTCTACGACACGCTTCTTCCTTGAGTGCTTGAGCTCCTTGAGCATTTAGCGCCATAGCGGCTGTTTCTGGCATTGGGAAGCTAAGTTGCCACATCACCGAATCTGATGTATAAGGCATCATGTAGATTCGCTCATTGCCATTAGCGGTTTGAAATACAGTGGCCGAGTCCAGCAAAGAACTTTCAAGACCTTCAAGAGCCTCCAAAGGACAAATACCTAATATCACAATACAACCTAGGTAACGTAAAGGGGTAATATTCTCTCCAATCAGTAACTTCCGCACCGAACTACGAATGCCATCGGCTCCAACGATAAGGTCTGCCTTGGCGCTCTTCATTTCTCCGTTCACTTGAAAGTTCAGATCAACACGTTCACCCGCACATTCCTTAAAACCTACTAATTGGTGTCCCCATTGCACTGCATCATGGCCACCGAGTTGCTCAAGCAGAGCTAAGCGTAAAGACTGCCGTGCGATATGTACATTTGTACGCTTCGGAGCCGTTTTTGCACCTGTCTGCATCCACTTTCTCATTCCCCATTCACCAATCACTTTTCCTTCTGTAGTATGAACCACATGTCTTGTTGAAATCACCCCTTCTTCTAACGAGAAAATACCCAATCCTTCGATTGCTTTACTAGCCTGTTGCAAAGTAAGTCCATAACCCTGAGATCGAGTATTGAAGTTACTATCGCGCTCATAAAGAGTAAAAGGAATTCGACGGTGTAAACAAGCTACGGCCAGAGCAACTCCTCCTATACCTCCACCAATAATAGCAACATGTGGGTAGTTTTCTTTATCTGCTACGGGAGGGCTAGTAGAATGAATCAACCCGGATCCGAAACAGTTCAAGCATGAATATAGGTGACCCTTAGGACGAACTGGAGCCGTCCCTTCACCCTTCGTTTTTTCAAATTGATCTAATGCCATCTGGTAGAGGAGTCGCACTTTCTTGCGAAGCCTCCGACTTTTTTTGCCGCGTCCCTTACATTCCTGACAAATAGTCCAGCTAGCAGCTGCATTTTCCACTTTTTTCACTTCTTCTTTCATTTAACCTGACCTTGACTCCTCTCTATAAGAAAAAAATTAGCCAATACAATTGATGCTTGTCCTAATAGTAAAATAGTGATTATGATTTTCATTACTCCTATAGGATTTAACGTGAGAAATTTATATTCACCTGAATAACGCTTATATAAAGTATCTTTACTCCTGTATTTCCTCAGGAAATACAGGAGTAAAGATACACTTACCTTTTGAATATTAAAACAAAACTTAAGCATGCATTTTATTTGACCTTATGTTTTTTTTAAAACTATTTCTTTTATAAATAAGAAGATAAGACTTAATAAGAAACCTTGAAGGGAAATTATTAAAATTACTTTCAGGAACATAAGCTCTATGGTAACTTGTTGTTATTCTGATAATTTATTAATGAAGGTAGATTCGAATTTATGAATTGAATTATTTGTGTTACTTTTGAAGTACCGAAATACTTTATAATCAATTTTTAGTTTATGCCCTACCATGATGTGTTTGTTCTTTTCTGGGAACAGGTTAAAGAAAGTGTCCAAGAAGGCAGTTTTGCCAAGTTAACAATGGCAAAGACCATTGGTAAGCCTAACTTGAAAAATATATTTGTCAGACCAATCTATTCTGAAGACGGCTTTAAGGTCTTACTTAAATTTCGATACAGATCTAGAGAAACCGAGGATAAGGAAGAGGAGCTTACATTAGAAGAGGCTTTTGTGGTTTTGAAAGCACATCTCAAAAACCCTTTTTCATCTGTTCTGATATTTACCACAACAAAGGATGTTATTTTCAAAATCAATAAAAAAGGTGCAGGCAGTATTACCGAGACTTTGCCGTCATTTCGTGACGTTACGCAAGCTAAGAATGATATAGAATAACTGGAGGATCAGCTTAGTTTGTAATGTTACGTGCGCTTATTTATGTTGATTGTTCCTTTGAAAAATATTTCTTTTTTTCTTAAAGCTTTAAATAATGGCTTGAAAGAATCAATAATTAATAATTTTTTGAATTCGAGTAAATCCTTTTTTTGAAATAGTTGCAACCGTTTCGCTATGAATAGTACGTGGCAGAAAATCGGCGAATTTTCGTATCGGCATAAGTCATAAGTTTTTAGATTTTGTCATTTTATAAAAGCCAATTTTCAAATCACGAATACCTCTAAATAAAATTGCATTGAGGGGAGTAAATTAAAAGATTTGGCGATTATGAAAATATAAATATTCTTTTGGAATTTTAGACTATATTCGTATTATTTATAGGTTTTGTTAGTGTCTTTTTTTTTAGAAAGAAAGACTTTTGATTTTATAATAAACTCCTCTTTAGTTTCACCTTCATGAGCCCCGTGTGCAACATTTGGTAATATCCAAAGATCAGATTTAGGTAGGTTTTTCTTAACTCTTGCAACTTCATGTAAATCCATACCTTCATCATCATCTCCAATCATGATTAATACCTCAGGTTTAATAGATTGTAATTCTTCATTAGTTATTTTGACAGTATAGTTGTTAAATTGACTCATTAAGGCCTTTATTTTATCATCAGTACCGTGGTTATCTATTAACCATGGAAAATTGCCTCTATTTTCAAATGTAAAAGCTTTTTTGTATTCTGGGAAATCATTGATTGTCCAAGTTCCAACAGCTCCAATTGTAATCATTGATTCTATCAAAGTTGGATTTATTAAAGCAAACTGATAAAGAACGTCACCACCGAAACTAAAACCAATAGCCTTAATTTTCTCTAATTTCAAATATTGTATTAAGGAATTAAGGTCTTTGGCAACCGATTTTATAGAAAGATCTTCTTTAAATGCTTCAGATTTTCCATGTCCAGTCAAATCAATCAAATATACTTCGTATTCTTTATCAAAGTCTTTGACGTAAGGTAACCATGATTTGGAAGAAAGAGTGTAACCATGTAAAAGTAATAAAGGTTCACCTTTTCCATAAACCTCATAATAGATGTTTTTACCATTAATCGAAACAATTTCAGATTTCTTAGGTATTTGAGAGAAAATATTAGTTGACATTAAAATAAGAATTATTAAAATTGTGTATTTTTTCATTGAGAATTAGATGTAGATTTTGAGTATTGCTGCCAATGTTTATATAAAGTGTCGACCGACTGGATTTCCGTCAGGAAATCCATACGTAAATATGCGCTTAGGTTTGAAATAGGAGTGGAGTAAGCATAATTTTATATGTTGTTACCTTTAGTTTTTAACTTTGATATCAAATCCTCTACAAATTCAAACTCATCTATAGTAGAAAAGATGTGATCTGTATCAATTCTAATAAAATTGTCTTTCAAAGTAATGTTATTGCCATTAAATTTTTTAAGGTTTTTTAAAATACTTTTTTCAAATTCAGTTGTTTTGTCTTCAGAAAATAGACTCTTCGTTTGATTTGTATTTTCAAGTTCAAAATTATTTATACTTAACCTGTTTTCATATTCAACTATTATAGATGTTTTGTCAGTATTTTTGCCTTCAGTTGATTTTGATAACATCCCAATAAAACTAAAGGTTGCTACCTCGTTAGTATAATTAATTAAATAATTGGATTGAACGACGTCACCTAGACTACGTTCTTTATATTTTAAATCAATGTTATTAAACTTAGAAAACTCATTCCAAGCTTTATCTACTTTATTCAAATTCATATTTTAATGTTTTTCAACGTTTCGCTATGAATAGTACAGGGCTAAAAATCCACAGATTTTCGTATCGTCACAAGACAGAGCTTTTTGTTTTGTTTTTAATTTTGTTTTTTTTTTTAAGCCAAATTAAAAAATTTGGCGATGAATGTAAATATACACATGCTCAGGGATTAAATATCAAAACCCTTATTATTTTATAGGCGCTGTTAGGTACAGTTTTATTTACTTAATTTGTCAATCCTTTTTTTTGCGGAATAAACTAAACCTTGGTTTTCTTTTGTTCCTAATTCAATTACTTTTTTATAATACTCTAGTGCTTTTTGTTTATTTTCCTTGGACTGATAATAGCGACCTAATCCAAAATATCCACCAATATATTGAGGGAATTCTGTTTTAACTAAATCAAATATATTCAGTGCGTTTTTTTCTTCTTTTTTTCGAAAATAACTGAAGCCTAACCTGGTTAAAGCTCTCTTGTCAGTTTCATATTTGCCTTGAACCGAAGTTAGTTTATTGTAATGTTCTTTAATCTTTTCACTTCCATTAATGCTAATTCCCTTTTCGATCATTATGTCTATGGGCATTGGTAGTTGATTGTCTGAATATAAGCTAGCTAAAGCATATCCTCTTCGTTTTCTTTCACTAAAATTCATATGAGAGGTATTAGAATAAATAGCAATTGTAATTTTCTCTGATGGTATTCGTAATACAAAGTTTCTAAAACCAGTTGTGGCACCACCATGGTATAAATGTTTTTTACCATTTTTCATGTCGATATGCCACCCAAAACCATAACCTTTTTCTTCGGTTTTTCCATTTTCATTCCAACTTGTAAAAGCATCATTTTTCAATTCTGTATTCACAAGTGTATTATTGTATAAGCTTTTATCCCATTTTTGATAATCATTAACTGACGAATAAATTCCGCCATCTCCTTGTATAGCTGACCAAGTATTTTGGTCTTTATTTTCAAATACCGAGTCATTGAATTTATAACCTTGTGCGCGATTTTTTATCTGTAAGTCTTTTAAGTATACAGTACTATTAGTCATCTCTGTTTTTTCAAAAACCTCCTTATCCATAAAGTCTTTAAACGTTTTACCAGATACTCGTTCTATAATCAAAGCTAGAACAGCATAGCCTGAATTACTGTATTTGTATTTGGAATTGGCAGGAAACAAAAGACTGTCTTGGGCTATTAAAAGGTTGAGTACATCTTTATCAAGAAGTTGTTTTTCTGCATCTTTTGGATATAGTTTGGAATAACTTTGTAAACCTGATCTATGCGACATTAAATTCTTTACCGTAATTTCTTTTCCATAATTTGGAAACTCAGGAATAACTTCTATCAGTTTAGTGTTGTAATCTAGTTTTCCTTGATTTATTAAAACCAATATACCCATTGCGGTAAACTGCTTTGTAACGGAACCAAGTCGATAATTCGTATCACAATTTGCAAGAACTTTATTTTCTAAATCCGCATATCCAAAGCTTTGACAATCTTTTATTTCGCCATCTTTTATAACAATAAAACTTGCACTAGGTTTTACTCCAATATGGTTTCTGAATAGAAAAGTTATTAAATCTTGATTTGTTTCCTTCTTTTCTATTAGTTTTTCGGAAGGTTTACATCCTAAAATAATAATAAAAAGGACTAATGCTAAATGTGTATATTTCATTTTTTTTAATTGTGCACAACGTTTAGCTATGAATAGTATGGGATAGAGAAGGAGTGACCTTTCGTTTTGGTACAAGTCATAAGCTTTTGTGTTTTGTTTTTACTTTTTATTATTAAATACCAAATTAAAAGGTTTGATGATGATTGTAAATATACACAAGCTTAAATTTTTAAACACCAAAGCCCGTATTATTTATAAATTTTGTTGGCAGTAGTTATTTTCCATATCCTTTATTCCTCTATGTACGGTCGGCTTATATCATACTCCTAACTTAGTCACAAAAAATTAGTTGCCATGAAACACCATATTTATCTTCACACCATCCGAATTTTTTACCAAAGCCATAATCTCCCGATTCGTAGTTATCAAGAGGAACCATTATCTGGCCTCCATTTGAAAAAAGTCTTTCAAATAAAGTTTGTATCTCATTTTCTGAGTTACATTCAACGAAAAGTGATACTCCCGGAGTAAATGACCAAGCGTGCTTAAAATTACTTTCGGAAACCATGTACTCTGTACCATTTAAAGTAAATACTCCATATTTGATTAGCTCTGGTGTTCCTCCAGCTTCTCCTTCTAGGTATTTTGTTATTTTTTTAATTTCAGAATTCGGAAAGATAGAAGTATAGAAATTTATCGCTTCTTCAGCCTTACCGCATTGATTACCTACAAATGTTAGAAATGTTGTTGTTTTCATTTTTTTAAATTTTAGTTCAAACCAAAAATAGGCGATTAGATAATTAACTTACTTATCGAAAGTTGTTGTTATTAATTATGGGTAGAATTGGCAATTGATAAGCTCTTTTTGTAAAAATTTATTCTAGTGTTTTCTAGCATTATTGCGAGTATTTATATAAAGTTGTCGTGCTTTGTGCACGACTGGGTTTTCGTTAGGAAATCCAATAGTAAATATACACATACTTTTGTGATGATAACCAGAATCCAGCATGCAATTTATACATTGTTGGTAATAGTTTAAAAAATGAGAAACCTTGCTTTATACAAGTTGTGTTTTTATATTGTCGCTTTATAAAAATCCAAATTAAAAGATTTGGTGATATATGTAAAAGTACACAAACCTAATGATTGAACGCCAAAATCAAGATTATTTATAGGTGTTGTTGTGGACAGTTTTTTATTCGCCGAAAATATTTGTTTCAAATCCATCAATACTCTGAGTGTTTTTTTCTCTCCAGTATTTTTCTATTTTATCGCTACCTTGTTTTTCAGCCCAAGTATTTAAGGTTGTCCTTTCTTCTTTGAAATCCATAAAAGGGACAGCAAATCCACATGATGTTTGAACTAAATCAACATCCATTTCAATTATTTGTCTAGAACCTGCTGTTTTGGGAAATAGATTTATATACTCATCAAATTTCTGATTTCGATTGTGATAAATTTTTGCTTTACCGTAGAGTCTTAATATTAAAGGCTTTCCTTCAAATGCACAAAACAAAATAGTCATTCGTTTATTTTTTAACAAGTGTGCGGCAGTCTCATTTCCACTTCCAGTTAAGTTCAACCAAACAATTTTATTATCTCCCAGTACTCTAAATGAATCAATTCCTTTTGGAGAAATATTTACGCTACCTTCGTCAGCTGCTGTTCCAACAAAAAATATTTTCTGCGTTTTTATAAACTCTTTTAATTCAGAAGTAATATGATCTAATTTTTTTCCCATTCTCTCAATTGTCTACAACGTTTATATAAAGTGTCGTGCGACGTAGTCGACCGACCTGGATTCCCGGCAGGAAATCCACGAGTAAATATACACTTACTTTAGAAAATTATACCCAAACCTCAGCATGCATTTTATATGGTGTTATAGGCTTTTTTTATTTCTTTTTGTAAATCCATAAAAGAACAGGTGTCTTTGTCTTTTTTAACAATTTATCAATATACTTCATTTGGTTATTAGAAACCGAAGGGCAACCCCATCCTTCTGGAGTTCCTTCAGGAAATACCTCGTGATCTGAAATCATATCCCAAGAATGTAAAACTATGACTCTTGAAAATGCATTATTGTTTGTTTTTTCTAGTCCGTGAAGTTTATAATTAATGTTAATTCCCCAATTACTATAACCTCTCTTTCCAATTTTATATTTACCTATAGATGAACAATGACTGTCAGGAATGTTACTGAATAAAGGAGACTCTTTGGTTAAATCGGTACCCCATTCAGAAGCACAACATCCATGTGAGCAAAGTGCAGAGTTAAGCACTGAGTCCGTTTTAAAATCATAAACAAATAGTCTGTTTTTCCCAGAGTGAATATCCATATCAACAAGAATGCAAAGGTCTGTATTAAGGTTGTTTTCTTTGCAATATTTGAGTGCTTGTTCGGCTTTGTCTTTGATCTTTAGAAAATAGTTATCAGTATCTGAACTTTTATAAGATGAAATAGAAAACAATAAAAAGGATAAAATAATAAGTTTTTTCATTTTAAATTCTAAGTTTTTTATTTACAAATAACTGATATTGCCTATAACGTTTAGCTATGAATAGTGCGGTGCAGAAAATCCGCGAATTTTCGTGCCGAGACAAGCCATGAGCTTTTTTATTTTGTTTTTATTTTGTCGTTTTATAAAAGCCAAATTAAAAGATTTGGCAATGAATGTAAATATACAAAAGCTATCAATTCTAAACATCAAACCTGTGTTTTTTATAGGTGTTGTTAACGAGTCGTGTTTTCTTACGTACTAGTTATCACGTTTTATACTGTATGAGTAAGTATATTTCTTATTGATTTTTTTAATATTTTATGTCCCTTTATTTCTAAAAAAGTTTTTGATCTGAATATCAGTTATTTTTTAAAAAATTGGTGTCTTAAGAATTTCGAACTGTAACATTTTTGCTCCTGTTTCGTTTTGATATTAACATAAAAGAAGATAAAGATGAAAAATATTAAAATCATTCTATGTGCATTTACCATTTTATTAAGCCTTAATAATGGATTCTCACAGGTGAAAAATGGTACGGTTTTTAGCTCTAAAGACATTACTAAAATTGATCGAATTTTAAAATTAGCTAACGAGCATGTTGGTTTTAACGGAACACTATTGTTGGCGGATTCAAAAAGTATTTTATATCACAATTCTATTGGATTTGCTGATACAACAAAAACGAGAAAATTAACAACAGCACATCAAATAAGTCCAGGTTCAGTAGGGAAAGAATTTACTACAGTAGCTGTTATGATACTTGTAGAACAAGGCAAACTAAATTATGCTGATAAACTTTCAAAATATGTACCGAATTTGCCGGAATGGTCTAACCAAATTAGTGTTGAAAATATTTTAGCTCACACCAGTGGACTACCTGGAATCAAATGGAAAAAAAACATTACCACAGATGATGTAATGTCTCAATTAATGGCAGTAGAAGAGCTACAATTCAAACCTGGTGAGGGTTTTGGTTATAATAACTTGAATGTTATCTTGCGTGCAATAGTTGTTGAAAAAGTCACCAATGCACCGTTTGCTACTTTTTTTAAAAATAAGATTCTTATTCCATCAGGAATGTTACAAACATTTAATAAAATCCATATTGATAATGATCCTGCATCTTTTGTTTATGGTGATATTCCGTCAGCAATTCTAGGAGTTACAATGTATTCAACAGTATTAGATCTCTATCGCTTTGAAAAAGCTTTATGGAGTGGTTTATTAGTGAGTAAAACAGCATTAAAAAAAGGACTTGCTCCTCATGTTTTAAGTGGTGATTATGAGCGTACGTACTTTGACTTTGGTTGGTTTACGAAAAATGATTCAGGAAAAATTACAGTGATGTCTCATGATGGTAGTAATGCAAATCAACATTCATTAAAAGTTAGTGATTTTGATAAGGATTTAATTGTGATTATTATGTCTACCGATAGTCGAAAATCAACTCCTTTTGAATTGAATGACTATGTTTTGAATTTTTCGAAATATAATGACACACAAATACCTCAATCTTGGTGGTTTACTAAAGAAATAAAACGAGTAGGTTTTGATATAGCGATTGCAAACTATAAAAAAGACATGCAAAAAAGCAACCAATTAGTTAATGATGAATTCTCCTTTTGGGTATATGGATATATCATGATGTTAAAAGGAGATTTAGATCATGGAATTGAAATTCTGAAAATTAATATGGAGAATTTCCCTGATTCAGCAGGAACTTATGATAGTTATGCAGAACTTTTAATTCAGGCTAAAAGATTAAAAGAAGCAAAACCAGTAATTAAAAAAGGCTTAAAGCTGGCAAAGAAGTCTAATAATTCTAATTTGATATTGTCATTAACAGACAAGTTGAATTCTAATTACAAATAGCACTATATAATCTTATAAAATGATATATTGTTATTGTATGGGAGTAAAATGAAGACTTTTGAGTTTGTAGTCTTTATATAAAGGAAAAGTCAAGGACAAGGCTTGTTTATGGAGGAAAATGGAAAGCTTGATTTGTAAAATATGATTTCATTTACAAACTATTTAATTGGCTACAACGGTTAGTATATGAAACGTAGGGCAGTAGATAAGTACTTTTTGTTTCTGATTGGTGCTTAGTCAACTATAAATATTTTGTGTTTAATTTTCTTACAAATGTAAAATTTTATATTTGACGGACTTTGTAAAAAAGAAAGGACGTTTGGGATTAGCTCCAAACGCCCTTTCTATTATATATATTGTTATGTGCTGGCATTATTCCGTTCGTGTTCAATCAACCATTTTTTTCGTTCAATTCCGCCACCATAACCTGTCATTTTTCCATCTTTTCCAATTACTCTATGACAAGGTATAATAATTGAAATTCTATTATATCCATTTGCAGAAGCAACTGCTCTTATAGCTTTTGGATTGTCAATTTTTATTGCTTGTTTTTGATAAGTTGTCGTTTTTCCATATTCAATTTCTTGTAAACAATTCCAAACCGAATTTTGAAAATCAGTTCCAGGAGTTTCTATTTTGACATCAAATATTTTTCGTTCACCTTCAAAATATTCGGTAATTTCCTTTTTGGTTTGTTTTATATGTTCATTTTCACCTGTTATTATTTTGGCATTTAATAATTTTTGCAAGTCTTTAAACTCTGTTTCAAGCATTCGTCTATCTACAAATTCCAATAAACAGATTCCATTTTCTGTCGCACAAACAAACATTGGACCTAAAGGAGTTGTGAATCGGCTAATTAAAATGACATTTTTATCTGTGCTTTTTTGGGGAGATTTACCTATAATTTTTTTGAAGGTATAACCAAAACCACTTAATGATTCATAGCCTGAATCAAAAGCAGTATGTGTTGTTTTTTTTCCTTTTTTTAATTCTAGATATGCATTGTTAATTCTGTACATTCTTTGATATGCTTGAAAAGTCATACCATAATTTTTATTGAACCATCTACGTAATACTTCAGGGCTAATATTTTTTTCACGAAGTTGATAATCGGTTATCTTTTCTTTAGAATTATTTTTGACTAATTTAATAGCTAATTCAACTTGTTCTGGAGCTTTATTTGCGTTTTCTGTGGGTTTACAAATTTTACAGGGCCTATATCCATTATCTAACGCCTCTTTAAATGAAGTATAAAATTCTACATTTTCAAATTTTGGTTTTCTAGCTCTGCACGTTGCTATGCAAAAAATAGAAGTAGTTTTTACACCAACAAAAAAGATACCAACAAAACTCTGTTTTCTGTCTAACAGAGCTTGATAATAGACTTCGATTTTATTGTTGTCGGTAATCGGCATATTAAAAAATAGATTTAAATGAATTTTGGTTTAAAACAGTTTGGATAGTTTTTTCAAATTTATCATACATCTTGTCGAAAAGGAAATTACCCATACTTATTCGTTTTACACCTAATTTTTTCAATGCCTCAAAATCTGGAAGATTAGGCATACACATTACATTAATTGGTAAATTAGTTGAATCGACAATAGTTTTGATATCATTTTCTTTCTGAATGCAAGGTATGAAAATTCCGTTTGCTCCTGCATTTTGATAAAGTTGAATTCTTTTTTTCGTTTCTGCAATGATGTTTTCTTTAAGCAGGATAAATGTATCTGTCCTCACGTTTAGAAAAACATCAATACTCTCTTTTGCTAACTGTTCCTTTATTTCTGTTAATGTCTTTGCAAAGTCATGAGCGTCTAACAAAATTCTCTTTTCGTTAACAATACTATCTTCGATATTAATGGCAACAACTCCTAGCTCTGATAACCTTTTAATATGATTAACGATTTCTTTTGGTTTACGACTATAACCCGATTCCAAATCAACCGATAAAGGTAAATTTGTGTTTAATGCAATTCGTTTTACGAAATATTCCAATTCAGAAAAATCCATTTCTTCTCCGTCATTATATCCTAAAAGCGTTGCAATTGCGGAGCTTGAAGTTCCTATTGCTTGAAAATTTAGTTTTTCAGCTGTTTTAGTGCTTGGGACATCCCAAACATTTCCGATTAATAAAGGTTTGTCTTGATTGTGTAAGTTTTTAAATTCCATCGTTTAATATTTTGATGCAAAGTACCGATGATGAAATTTATTCAGCAACCGAAAACTGGACGAGTATTTTTTTTCGCTTGCACATAACGTTTAGCTATGAATTGTGTCGGCAGAAAATCCGCGGATTTTCGTGTCGACACAAGCCATAAGCTTTTAGATTTTGTTTTTAATTTTGTCGTTTTAAAAAAGCCAATTTTTAAATAATGAACACCTATAAATTGAATAGATTGAAGGTGAGTAAATTAAAAGATTTGGCGGTATTCGTAAATAAACATAAACCTCACGATTTAGAACTTATTAGCTATGTTTTATAGCACAGTTCTTTGTTGTGCTTTCGTTATTTTTCTTCAATTTCAGAATCTATCAGATCCATTGTATTTTCAAGATAGGATTTGAAAAATATGTATTCATTTACTATATATATTATATTATGTTTTGTGGAACACCAACCTACCAAATTTTCGAATTAGGAAGAGCTCATCAAATATTGATAATCGACTTCTAAACTCGATGTTGGTTTCGTACTTAAGTTATTTTTTGCAACATCCTATTTCCTATAAGTAAATTACGTATAATTAATTGTTTAAAATTAATCTATTCTTCTAGCTTTCATTTCACGTCCTCCTTGAAAAAGGGTTACACTATCTATGTCACCAGTATCATTTTTATTAAAGGCTAATTGTGCATCAACTACTTTTAAATAAAATTCATTTTCAGATTTCGGAAATATATCAAATATCGGTTGCCCTGTGGCTTGCGTTTTTAATTGATTTCCATCTCTAGTAACGGTAAGAATAAACCCTGGTTGGAGTTCGTATTTACCGATATAAGTTTCTAAAACAGTATTGGATACTTTAACCTCTTTTACCAAATCACTTACATCATCCCCAAGTTTCTTTAAAGAATCGATACCGTTTTGGTTATTGGGGTTTAATGCTACCGATTTTCTATAATTTTTAATGGCTTGGTCGTTTTTACCTAACTTCATTAAACTTTCTCCAAAACTATCGTAGGCATTCGACGATGTAGGAAATTTTTCAATAATAAGTTGAAATATTTTATTGGCTTCTTCTACTTTATCAGAACCCATAAGTTGATACCCAATAGCATTCATTTCACTTTCCCTTAAACTATAGGTTTCAGAATCTTTAATACTATTATAATGTGATATTCCTGTATCAATACCTTTAGTTTCAATAACAGCCAATACCGCATCGGCAACTGATTTTTTAGGCATATCGTATTCTTTGCCATGCATGATGCCTCGAATAGCTTTTGTCATATCATTAAGTGGTGCTCCACTTGTATTATTTAGAAGTACAACCAAAGAATTATTAGAAGTTGTTCTAGAAATATTAGTATTAAACCCATTAATACCGCCCCCATGCCCTATGGCATATATACTATCTGTAGATTTTCCTATTTTGGCATAACCAACACCCCATCCATAAGCATAATGGGCGCTACCAAAAGCCGGGATATAAGGTTTAAAATACATGGTCATATATTCTTTCGGTAAAATGCTAGTGGTATACAAAGCTTGATCCCATTTATATAAATCTTCAACAGTGGAATACATAGAACCTGCTGCATAAGGAATAGACATATCTAAATAGCTAGAGTTAACATAATCTCCGCCTTGTTTTTCGTAACCAGTGGCCCTATTTTTTAAAATATCCTCATGATTATCATAACCAGTATCCTTCATATTTAATGGAGTAAAAATATTATCTTGAAGCATTTGCTCATAGCTTTTTCCAGACAATTTTTCAATAAGAGTACCGAGAAGAAAATACCCCGAATTACTATAACTAAATTTTTCACCTGGTGTAAATTTCAATGCCTTATTAGCAAACGTTTTTACAAACTCTTCTGGAGTATATGGATTACTACTTTCGTCTTCCATAAACTTAGAAAATGCAGTGTAATTAGGAATACCTGAAGTATGTGTTAGTAAATGATGGCTGGTTATTATATCGCCGCTGGCTTTTGGGTAGTCTGGTAGATAGGTAGTAATAGGTGCTTGTAAATCTAACTTCCCTTCCGATACTAATTGTAAAATAAGCATTGCTGTAAATTGTTTGGTTATAGAACCCAAACGATGTTTTGTATTGGGTTGATTCGGAATATCCCATTCCATATTTGCCATACCAAATCCTTTCTTATATATAACCTTTCCTTGTTCGGATACTAAAACGGAACCATTAAATTTACCATACTCTTCATAGGTGCTTAAAAGTTCTTCGAGTTGCTCAACTTTCGTTTGAGCAAAACTCATATTGCTTATTAATACTAAAAAAAGTATTAAAATGCCATTTTTGTAAGTTGGATAATTTGAATTTGATTTCATAATTGAATATTTGGTTGGTTATTAGTTGGTCATAATGATGCCTAACGTTTAGCTATGAATAGTAGGGGGCAGAAAATCCGCGGATTTTCGTGTCGTCACAAGCCATGAGCTTTTAGATTTTGTTTTTAATTTTGTCGTTTTAAAAAAGCCAATTTTCAAATCATGAACACCTCAGAATTAAATAAAATTGAGGTGAGTAAATTAAAAGATTTGGCGATGAATGTAAATATACATAAATCTTCGATTTTAGTACTAAAACACGTATTATTTATAGGTGTTGTTGTGTAGTTTTTAAGAGTTCATATTCTATGAAATCTTAATTTGTATTAACTAATTCTGTAATACTTTTTGTCTGAGATAGCCAAGTCCATTCAGATTTACCAAATCCGCCAGAATCTTCAATAACTTTCATATGTGTCATGTCAATTATCTCAATAACGATCCTGCCATTTAATTTGTCCTCACCAATAGGCATGTCAGACCAGGATAATATAATTTTGTTATTGTTTATTTTTCCATGTCCTACATGACACCAGTTTTCACCTAAGTTAATTTCTTCTGATTTCTGATTCATTCCCAACCAAAATACTTCATCCCCAATTACATTTATCCAAAATGGGTTTGCACCTGTTGAAACCCAATAACCTGATTTTATGGGTGTTTTGCTATTGTTCATTCAATGTGTAATTTTGTTTTTTATAATCATTTATACGCAAAGATGAGTGTTAAGATTCATGTAAAATGTGTCTTAATTCCAAAGAAAAGATTTGATAAAAAATTTCCAATTGCTCCTTAACGTTTAGCTATTAATAATACGAGGCAGAAAATTCATGGATTTTCGTGTCGACAAAAGTCATTAGCGTTTAGATTTTATTTATATAGTTACCAAATTAAAAGATTTGGCAACTATGTAAATATACCTCATAATTATTAATCTAATTGAGTCATTAATTATACGCTTATTTAATCTCTTGGTAATCTCACTTGTTTCAATAACCAGTTTGATATTTCTTTCAAGGCAATTGGGGATATGGTTTGTTCAATCTTATGGTACTCTTTAATATCCCCAGTTTTACATTCTTGAAATAAATGATTGAGATTTTCTAGTTCTAAAACCTTATAATTCTTGTTTTTACCTTTGATTAAAGCGTTCCGTATTCCATTTTGATTAATTTTAGCGGTAACTTGAGTGTCTTTATTCCCATTTAATGATAGTACTGGAATGCATAATTTTTCAATCTCATCAGCAGGATTATAACTATAAAAGTACCGCTTCCAAGGTTTTATACTTGCTTCAATTTCTTGTGCAATGGCTTCAGAGATCTGATCGTTATTAACTCCTAATGGCAATAGGATTGGAGGTAGGTAAGAGTTGTAATGTTCTGTTAATTCAGATTTTATTGAAACTATCGCTTTGTCAGAAGATGCAATTTCAATCGTTTTCCTGACGAATTTTTCAAAAGCATCCTCATCTGGAACTGAGAAAGGTCTAAATGCTTTTGCTTGTTGAAGTATCAGTTCACTACCAGGGATTCCAGTAGAAGCCAACAAAACGATAAAGGAAATATCCTCTGTTTGATTAGCTGCCAATGGGGCAATAATACCACCCTCACTATGTCCTACTAATCCAATTTTTTTTGAATCAATATCGGTTCTTGATTTTAAATAATTTATGGCACTCAACACATCTGTAGCAAAGTCTTTGGTGGTGGCAGAGTCATGATCCCCTGTTGATTTTCCAAATCCACGATCATCATAACGTAACACTGCTATGCCTTTGCGTGTGAGGTGATCTGCAATTACCAAAAAAGGCTTATGCGTCATAAAGGTTTCATTTCTATCCTGTGGACCGCTTCCGCTTATTAATATAACCACGGGGAATTTTCCGTTTTTACTAGGAAGAGTTAGAGTTCCAGATAGCGATATACTATCCTTTTTATTTATAAAAACCACTTCCTCTTCGTAATAAGGATAAGGTTTTACGGGTTCTTGTGGCCTGTTTAAAGTATTTTTTAGTTTAATCTCTCCTTTGTTCAAAACCAAAGAAAGAGTTGTCCCCCCTTCAGTATAGACTCCTTCCATTTGTTGTGTACTTTCGTTATATGTTCCTTCGTATTTCATGCCTAAGTTGGAGCCGTCGATGAATAATTTTCCATTTCCAAAAGAGGTTGCTTTTGGCTTTATACCTGAAACTCTAATTGTAGGGATTGACATTGTAGAAGAATAACCATTTACGTTGGTTTCAAAGTTAAATACAAATACTATTTCTTTATCATTTCCTGCTATTGCAGTACCACTCCATGTTCCGGAAATGTCTTGAGTATAACCAAGAATCGAGCATAAAACAAGGGCTAGGTAAATTAGTAATTTTATCATTTTTTCGTATTTTTAAAGCTGTAAAAATATTGTGTACTCATCTTGTTCGAAGAATATTCGGTGAAGACTATAGTACAGTTAAATAATTAGGAAACATCAAGTTATTGTTGTTACCCTAGGACAGAACTTCTTAAACATCTACTGTTTAATTCAATTCACTAATTCAGTGTCCTGTTTTAGTTCCTTGCTTAGTTCGTTTGTTCTTGGTTAGTGGTTGAAATCAAATATTATTACACCCTTTTGAATATTTTTTTTGAAAATATCGACTATAAAGGTATTATATGATCAGTTGATTTTTGAACATTATGATCTAAGGGATTTTTGATTTTTTGAGAGTTAGTTTTAACTTTGGAGAGAAACCAAAAGTACTTAACTATATTGAGGGTTTATTACATGAAGCACAACGTTTCGCTATGAATAGTACGGTGCAGAAAATCCGCGGATTTTCGTGTCGTCACAAGCCATGAGCTTTTTGTTTTCATTCCGTTTGATTTTTATTCAATTATATGTGCTCAAATGTAGTTTTATTAGTTTTTTTTAAACATTTTATGGTATATCCTGATTTTATAGTTAATAATACAATACATACCTTCAAAAAGCATAAAAACTATTAAAATGATGAATTTATAGGAATTGATTATCTAATATTATTGCAAATTCGGTAGTTTTACTTGTAAATGTTTGCTATTTGTTTTTTAAGAAAATAGCGTAAGTTTTTCTATATTTACAAAAAAAAATCAATGATGCATTTTCTTTATTTTGATCCAGGATTAGGAGCAATGATAATTCAAGCTCTAATTGCAGCAGTGGCAGGGGTTATATTGTTTTCTAAAAACCTAATGTATAAAATTAAATTGTTTTTAGGATTACTAAAAGAAAGTGATAATGAGTTGTTCGATGATATTAATGTTAATGATTCTGATATAGAAAACAATTAGTGGCGAATAAACAAAATCATTCTTCATCGTATAAGGATCCTTCAGGTTATGTTTTTATTGATGAAGGCAAGATTAAACGAGTTATTAATCCTATTTATTTTAAGCAATATAACTTTTTAAAAGAATCAGGGCTTTTTAATAAACTCTTTAAAAATGGATTGATTATTAAACATGAAGAACTGTCTTCTTCAGAGTATGAGATTATTATTCAACCTGAGAATATTTCATTTATCACCTATCCTTACGAGTGGAGTTTTAATCAATATAAAGAAGCAGCGTTATTAACATTGAAGCTTCAAAAATTTTGTTTAGAACATGATTTTTCTCTTAAAGACGCAACAGCTTTTAATGTAACGTTTCATAATGGTAAAGCTATTTTTATAGATACATTGTCTTTCGATTTCTATGAAGAAAATAAACCGTGGAGGGCTTATAAGCAATTTATAACTCATTTCTTCGGACCATTATTATTAGCACATTTTCATGGTTCAGGCGTTTTAAAGTTAATGAGTAATTTCATGGATGGTATTCCTGTGAAAACAGTTGCGTCTATGCTGCCTTTTAAAACGAAACTTAATCCCTTTTTATATTCTAATACTCATTTATTAGCCAAGTTTGAAGATAAACATAACGAAGATTTTAAAGGAGAAGCTAAAGTAACTTCACTGTCTAAAAAAGGACAACTTAATATTATTGAAAGTCTTTATAATTATATTAAAAATCTTGAGTTAAATGAGCAATCAGAATGGGGAGAATATTATAATAAAACCAACTATTCTGATGAGGCCTTTAATCTGAAATCTAAAATAATAAACGAGTGGATTACAAGTTTAGAAGCAAAAACTGTAATAGATATAGGAGGAAATGATGGTACGTTTGTAAGACGAATAACTTCTAATTTAAAACAAGCATTAGTTTGTGATATTGATAATAATGCTGTCGATTATAACTACAGGCAAATAAAAAAAAATAAAGAGCAATATATAACGCCTTTTGTATTAGATGTTTTAAATCCTTCGCCGGCAATTGGTTTTAATAATGAAGAACGGTTTTCATTTTTAAAGCGTATTAAAAATTTTGCGCCAAATATAACTTTAGCGTTGGCGGTGATACATCATATGTCTTTATCGGGGAATATTACGTTTAACATGTCGGCTTCCTTTTTTGCTTCTTTTTCAAAATTTCTTATAATAGAGTTTCCTAAACGAGAAGATTCGTGGGTAGAGCGTCTTTTAAATAGTAAAGGCGAATTTAAGGATCATTTTAATTTTTATAATATTAATAATTTTGAATCATCATATACTAAGTATTTTGATATAGTAGAAAAACAAGAGATTAAAAATTCTGATCGTGTAATGTATCTATTTAAAGTAAAACCAAATTTAAATTAATAAACACGAGTTATAAATTAGGATGATGAGTAGTATAAAATACTTTATAAACAATGATGAAAACTACCCTAAACTAACAGCTTTAGCAATTGGTTTATACCCTTTTTTACATTATTATAGTAGTAATTTATATATCATTGGATCCCTAAAACAATTTTCATTTTTAATAGGGCTTTGTTTTGTTTTACCACAGATTATTATACAATTAAGCTCATTAATTTTTAAGTTAAAACCTTTACAAAGTTTAGAGAAGTATAGAATGTCTGTAGCAAACATAAGTCTATTTGTAGGTTTATTTGGAATCTTAATTTTTCACTTTAATAAAAAAGAAATACTATTAGCATTGGTGGTTGCTGGAATAATTGGGTTATTATTCTACAAACATTTTAAAAAAATAGTTGTACTTCAATACATTTTGGCAATGATGAGTTTAGTGACTTTTATCCCTAAACTTTATTTTAAAATAACTCAGAATAATAAGGACTGGTTAGAAACATCTGAAGTTATTTTAAAAGCAAAATTAAAAGTGAAACCTAATATTTTTGTGATTCAGCCAGATGGTTATGTTAATATTGATCAGATAAATAAAGAACCTTATAATTTTAACAATTCGGAGTTTGAAAGCTATTTAATTAAAAACAACTTTATTAATTATCCTAGTTTTAGAAGCAACTACTATTCTACATTAACATCTAATTCATCGCTATTTGCAATGAAACACCATTATTATAGTAACACAAATAAAAACACATTAAAGACACATAACTCTAGTGACGTTATTGTAGGAAATGATAATACGGTGTTAAAAATTTTAAAGTATAATAATTACAAGTCTTATTTATTTACAGATAATTCTTTTTTTTTAATTGATCGCCCTCAATTAGCTTATGATTATTGTAATGTGCCAGAAAGTATGGTGTCATTACACAATAGTGGGATAGTCAAAGGAGTTGATATAATTTCCGATTTTAAAACCGTTTTAGATACATTACCAAAAACTAACAATTTTGTTTTTATAGAAAAAACAATCCCTGGTCATGTTATTTATAGAAAAGGGTTGTCTAGAGGTATAGAAGGAGAACGATTACGCTACCTAGAGAAATTAGAAAAAGCTAATGTTTGGCTAGAAGAATTAATTACTACAATTAACAACTATGATGATAACGCTTTAATAATTATTATAGCCGATCATGGTGGTTTTGTTGGGTTAGAACATACTTTAGAAGCTGTAAATAGAAGACTAAACGAGGTAGAAGCACATTCGGCTTTTAGTAGTGTGTTAAGTATTAAATACCCTAAAGAAATTGAATATTCAAAGCTAGATTATAAAAGTAATGTAAATTTGTTTAAAACTATATTTTATAGTTTAACAGGAGAGCAATTGTTTTTAGATAGTTTAGAGTCTAATGCAAGTTATATTCCGTTAAAAGAAAATGGAAACACCGAGTATTATGAGTGTATAGATGTTAATGGAAAAGTAGTTTATAATAAGCTTTCTAATTAGTTAAAAGTGATATATTCAAATTAGTTTAGTCTTCATGTTTATAAATAGGTATTGTAATGTATGCTAACGTTTAGCTATGAATAGTACGGGGCAGAAAATCCACGGATTTTCGTGTCGCCACAAGCCATGAGCTTTTAGATTTTGTTTTTAATTTTGTCGTTTAAAAAAGCCAAATTAAAAGATTTGGCGATAATTGTAAATATACACAAACCTTCGGTTTAGACCTCAAACCTGTATTATTTATAGGTATTGTTGTACAACGTTTTTAATATTCGGTAACTTCTTTTATTGAGCCGTCTTTGTTATATCTTTTCCATTGACCAATCATTTCACCATTTATAGTTTTACCTTCTTCCAGTAAAAACCACTTTCCTGGAATAAGAGATAAGCGATATTTTTTAAAATATATTGTAATTGAAAGGTGTTCTTCAGATTCAAAAAAATCTGATAAACTTTTTGCATTAGTGTCAATCTCTAGGGTTTTATTATTGCAATAAGGAAAGCCATCATAGTCATATTGTTGTGAGCTTAATAAATAACCAAAAGAATCAAATTCTTCAACAGATTTTAATTCTCCGCTTCTGTAATATTTTGTAAGTTTTCCTGAATAAAGGTCATAGTAATAGTCTCCATATTCATATGTTTTTATTAAACCAGTTTCTTTTGTTTTGCCGTTACTAAATTTTTCATGAATAACTACAGAATCAATTGGTTTTATAGAGGAAGTAAATTGTTTAAATCTATCTGTATGTTGAGAATAAGTAATCGTACATATTAGTAAAAAGAAGAATATTAGTTTTCTATGCATATTGGTAATGTTGTACAACGTTTAGCTATGAATAGTGCGGGGCAGAAAATCCGCGGATTTTCGTGTCGACACAAGCCATGAGCTTTTAGGTTTTGTTTTTAGTTTGTCGTTTTATAAAAGCCAAATTAAAAGATTTGGCGGTATTTGTAAAAGTACGTAAACCCAAGGATTAAGCACCAGAATCCGTATTATTTATAGGTGTTGTTGGCAATAGTTATTTTATCAATAATTGTATTATAAATATTTTAGCTTTTATTAATAAAAAAAAATAAAGTTCTTCCAATTTATTTCATTTAAGGGAAGTTTTAATGAGTTTTAAATATTATTTTTGAGCTTAATAAAATTATAAACTTTAGACCCAATATTTTAAAATTAATCACAAATGAAAAAACACACACTTATTTTATTATTTACGGTAAGTAGTATATCATTAGCCTATAGTCAATGGGCTCAAATAGGATCAGATGTATATGGTGAAGCTGCGGGTTATTACTCAGGATTCTCGATAAGTTTGAGTTCTGATGGTAGTATAGTAGCAATTGGTGGTCATCATGATGATGGTGGCATTAGTAATCCCCTCAATACTGGTCGTGTACGTATACTAGAGGATGTAGCAGGTACATGGACACAGATAGGGGAGGATATAGTAGATGGATTTGGCTTCTGGGATAGCCAAAATCCAGGCTCTTTAAGCTTAAGCGCAGATGGTAGTATAGTTGCTATCGGAGTCCCATTAGCTAACTCTGGTTTTGGTCTTACCCGTGTATATGAAAATGTAGCAGGTACATGGACACAAATAGGTGTAGATATAGATGGTGAAGCTGTGAATGATTTATCTGGAAACTCGGTAAGTTTAAGTGATAATGGTAGTATATTAGCTATTGGGGCGCCTAAAAATGGTGCTGGAGATTCTGGACATACACGTGTATATGAAAATGTAGGAGGTACATGGATACAAATAGGCCAAGATATAGATGGAGAAGCTAATGATGATAAATCAGGATTCTCGGTAAGTTTAAGCGCTGATGGTAGTATAGTTGCAATTGGAGCGCCTGAAAATGACGATAACGGATATAATTCAGGACATGTTCGTGTATATAAGAATTTAGGTGGCACATGGGTATTGATAGGGCAAGATATAGATGGAGAATCAGGCTTCAATGCGAGTTATTCAGGATACTCAGTAAGTTTAAGTGTTGACGGTAGTATAGTAGCAATTGGTGCTCGTTATAATGATGGTTCTGGTGGAATGGCATCTGGTCATGTTCGTGTATATCAAAATGTAGGGGAAACATGGATACAGATAGGCCAGGACATAGATGGAGAATCAGCTGGAGATCAGTCAGGTAGATCAGTCAGTTTAAGCGCTGATGGAAGTGTAGTTGCTATTGGAGCTCCTTATAATGACGGTAACGCAGATAATTCAGGACATGTTCGTGTATATGAAAATGTAGGAGGTACATGGACACAGGTAGAAGTAGATATTGATGGAGATGTAAGTTGGGACCTCATAGGGTTATCTATAGGTTTAAGTGACGATGGTAGTAAAATTGCAATTGGCGAACCTTATAATGACGGTAATGGAGATCAATCTGGTCGTGTTAGAGTATATGAAACAAGCACGTTATCTGTAGGAACATTCAGCTTACAAGATTTAGAAATTTACCCAAATCCAGTAAACTCCAGCTTGTTAATAAAAAGTAAAGTATATTTTGAATCCATTGTTATTTATGATTTTAATGGCAGACAATTAAAGTCAATAAATTTAAGAGTATCAAGTTTAGAACACCAATTAGATGTTATAGATTTATCTAGCGGTATGTATTTTATAGAACTGCAATCTGGTAAATCAAAACAAGTGAAAAAATTTATTAAAAAGTAAATTAAAACTTGTAATAGCATACTGAATATAAATAAAAAACCACTCCTAGTTGAGTGGTTTTTTATTTATGATTTAGAATATTTGTCAATAGAACAGTAGTATTATGACTATAATTGAAAGTACAACACCCAAAACGGATACAAACAGTAAACAACCCCTTCTGTTAAAATTAGAGAAACAATAGAGCTATCAGCTAATAAAATTTCAGTTAGCTTTTGGATTAAATAATTACATTTTGAAACTCTTCTTTAAACTAATAAAAATAAATAAAGTTTAAATTAGGAAATGATTATGTTCTAAATATAACAAACACTATAATAATAGTTATTATGCACTTCATTTGGAAATCGTAATTATTATTGCCAACGTTTAGCTATGAATAGTACGGTGCAGAAAATCCGCGGATTTTCGTGTCGACACAAGCCATAAGCTTTTTGTTTTGTTTTTAGTTTGTCGTTTTAAAAAAGCCAAATTAAAAGATTTGGCGGTAAAGTAAAGATACACTTACGTCTCGAATTATACAAGAAAACCCGTATTATTTATAGGTGTTGTTGTACACAGTTTTTTATTCTCATATATAAAGCTATTTTTTAAATGGTTTAAACCTATAATTATTACAGGAGTTTTTATTTTGACCTTAAAACAATGTTTAAACAATTTGGAAGGTGTAGAAATACTCATAATCCATTTTCACTGTAGATACACTTTTTTAGATTTAACTAACAACAATAAATAGATGAATTTTCAACTAATCTAGAAAATATAGTTGAAAGTTCAACTATATTTTCTAGATTTGCATTCGGATTTTCGATTTACAAAAAAATATATAACCAATTAATAATATAAAACTTACGTTCAAGATGAAGAACTTAAACTTTTTTTTAACTATAATCTTATTTGGTATAACAACCAGTTATGCTCAAGTCGGTATAGGAACTACTACTCCAGATGCATCTTCAATGCTCGATATTGAATCAACAAATTCTGGTATATTAATACCTAGAATGACACAGGTACAAAAAGGAGCGATAGCCGCACCTGCAACAGGTTTGTTGATTTATCAAACAGATGGTACTGCTGGTTTTTGGTATTATGATGGAGCTATTTGGACAACTTTTGGTGGTGCTGATAACGACTGGACAGTCGTTGGTACAGAAATGTATAATGCAAATAGTGGGAACGTTGGTGTTGGTAATACCGCACCAAGTGCTAAGTTCCATATAACAGGAACGACAGTTCCTGCTGGAGGAGGAACAACAACTTTGTACTCTAATGATTTTTCATCGGGGACATTAAATAATACGCTTAATGCTGGTAATACTTGTACAACATCTCCAAATATATGGCATGTAACTACTACAAATACTTCTAATGGTCAATGTAGTAACTGTACAGATGAGAGAGCATATATTGTATATAGTTCATGTACACAGGATCAAACTGTTACAGAAGGTGCTTTTGTTCCAACTACAACCTCAATAGATGTTTCTTTTAATTATGGATATAATGATTTTAATGGTGCAGATGATAGTTTTGTAGTTACGCTGTATAATGAAACAACAACTTCTGTTGCTGCAACACTTTTAAATTTAACTGCTGATGCATTTAATCAATCATACACAGCTGCGCATACGGTTGTTGTAGGTAATAGTTATTCTTTAAGATTTACATACACTGGAATTGATGATTTAGGAGCATCTTTTGATGATGTTTTAGTAACAGAGACTTCAGCAGCGGCGTCTGGAAATTACATGTTTAGATTGGAAGACGGTACACAGCAAGATGGTTATGTGTTAACTTCAGATGCAAACGGAAATGCAACTTGGGAAGTTGCTTCTGGAGGTGGAGGTGGAGGAACATACTCTTTTACAAATGGTTTAACGGAAGCTGGTGGAACTGTAAAATTAGGGGGAACTCTTATAGAAAACACAAGCATTGATTTTGATAATTATAGCTTAACTCTTGACGGAAGTAGTTCTACGGCTACTGGCTATTTTGGAATAGAGGGGAATATAAGACCTATTATGAGAACTAACTCTGCTGATAATTGGGTTATTTTCGGAGATGCTGATACAAATGTATTAGGAGCAGATGGGACAACATTTCGCGACACAGGAAATAATTTATTTACAATGGATTTTGTAGCTGGTTTTTGGGCTGGTAATTCTGGAGGAACAGCAATAGAAGTAGGGTCAATAGAATATATTCTTGATGGGCATTCTGAATTCTTTTTTAGTAATAGTATAAGTCCTTTTACGCCTAACATATTAGATTTAGGGGCAGATGCTGTTATTAATACTAATGATAGGTATTGGGATGATGTTTATGCAAATAATTTTGTTGCAAGTGGTGGAGCTACGTATAATAAAATAAGTGGTAAATCTGAAAACAAAATGAAAGGATTGTCAGAAATTATGAGGTTAAATCCATTTGTATATAGAGAAAAATCAAAAAAAATAGGAAGTAGGATGTCTACTACAGAAGAAAATGATTTGGCTATAGGTTTTAATGCATCAGAATTATTAGAAGTAATACCTGAAGCAGTTAAAACTTCCGATTGGTATACCATAAAGGAAGGTGATGATTTAGTTAAACAAGATATTGAAAACCCTAATGGGATTATATACAATAGAATAATTCCAGTAACAGTAAAAGCCATTCAAGAACAGCAAGGACAAATAGAAGACCTAAAGGCTACAATACTTGAGTTAACAAAACAAATACAATTATTGAATGACAAATAAAAAATCTATTCAGAAAAGAGTGTTTTTATATAATTTTAAATGTAGTAACTAAATACCTTAATAAGCTCTTAGTTTTTATTGAAGCAATTCAATATTAAAGTTAATAAATGGCCCACATATTTCTATTGTGTTCATTTTATTATATAAAAGGTAGTAATGATTAATTTAAGGGGTTAATAATAAAATAATAATTCAGGTTATTATTTTATAATCATTCCTATATACTAAGAGCTACTCATTTAGATAAAAGACCTGTAACTCAGGTACAGGTCTTTTTATTTTTTGTTCTTTCAATAACTAACTAAGTTAGAGTGATTTTGTTATTACTTAAATAGGTTATATAAAGACATTTATATTTCACAGAACGGTTATTAGCTATTGTTGAAAAGAATAAAATGAGATAAAAATATTAACAGTAAAATAGAATGGGTATTCTATTTAATTCGGTGGAAAAACGTCTTAATTAATTTTAAGGCGTTTTTAATTTCTTTATCAGTCTTTAACTATACGATATACTTGTCTTTGCATTCGTTTTTTTATACTTTAGTAGCCTTACATTAATTTTCATTAGAAGAATATAAATGGATAAAGAAATTTTAAGAGAAATTGGGCAAATCTATAGAGCTGTAAATTCATTTTGTGATTATGTAATGAAATCTATTAATTTAGAGAAAGGCCAGTACCAATTTTTAACGCGTATTAAAGAAAACCCTGGAATCAATCAAAAAAAATTATCGGCATTACTTTTTGTAGATAAAACAACCACTGCAAAAGCTGTAAATAAATTGGTAGATAAAGGGTATATCGATAAAAAAATTGACCAAACAGATAAGCGAAACTTTAATTTATACCTTACTGGAAAAGGAAAAAAAACATGTATCTTTTTAGATAAAGAGGAGATTTTTTGTAATGAGGTTTTTCTTAAAAAATTATCAAAAAAACAGAAAGAAATTCTAAAGAGGCAATTGTCGTCAATTAGTGATTGCACATCATTAATTTATGCTGATCTAAAAGAAGATAAAAAAGAATATTATATTGATTTAATAAATAAAGTGGAATTGTAAAACAACTAGGAATAGTCTTATTTAGTTAGATTAATTTCAAAATACTTTGCTTCTTTAATAGGGTTGAAATAGTAAGGTTCAATTTCATAAAAGCCACTTTTTTCGTATAGACCTACAGCCGGGAGCATTGAAGATAATGTGTCCAGTCGCATTTTATCATATCCCAATTCCTTTCCAACTATAACTGCTTTTTTCATCATCAGTTTTCCTATACCAAGTCCGCGGGTTTCTTCCTTTAAATACATTCTTTTTAGTTCACAAATTGTGCTACTAAATGCTCTAATGCCAAAACACCCTACCGGAGAATTTTCATGATTATATGCAATAAAAATCACACCATTAGGTCTGGAATATTTATGTTCAAGGTTTTCAACTTCTTCATTAAAATTTTGAAACCCCAAATCTATTCCAATATGAGCAGCATACTCCTTGAATAATGTTATTGCAATTTCATAATCACTATCAGACGTTGCTTCAGACAATTTAATTATGCGATTCTTCATTTTAAATTTTTGTTAGCGATTCAATAAGCCGTGGATTAATCTTTTTTTTAGAGGTTTTGCACGCTACTTATTAAGATAATAATTGCTCAAAAAAACCACCTATTTTGAGTTCTTTGTCTATAAAGTGAATTTCATAAATCCAAAATCGTTCATCTCCATTGATATCTTTTTCTTTCATCAGAAGATCATTATTGGGGTGGATATAATTGATTTCTTCTTCACCCAGAATTTTTTCATGAGGAAAATTTCCAATTAAATGGCCACAATGATTGTTTCCATATTCCCAACCATAACTTTTAGCTAATTCTTTAGTGTACTGATAAAACTCAGCCCCAGTTAATTGGTGTTTATGCTTATCGTAGAATTTTTTACCTTCTTTCCAGGCAAGTTCTACATCTTGTTTTAGTTTTAATTTTTTCTGATCGTTACCAAGTACATAGGTCTTCCCAACATCTGCTTCCCAGTTTTCAAATACGGGACCAAAATCAAAAAATAGTATATCATCTTTTTGAATTGTTAAATCGGGTGGGTTTTCTTTATAGGGGAGTAATGTGTTTTCACCAGACCGAACAATTCGTTTGTGCCAAAACTTTTTTATTCCAAATAATTCAAATGCCAAATTAAAAACTTCAGTGTTTAATTGACGCTCAGTTTTTCCAGCACAAACAAGATTTCTATTTTCAATTTCTTTAAATAAAATCTCTGCATTTTTTTCGGCTTCAATTAAGTTAGTTATGGCAGTTTTCATAGTTATAAATGTTTACAACGGTTAGTGTTAAATGCGTTTTATGCAGTTTTATATAATGTTAGGTGAGGTTTTTTTAAGATTTTTGAATGTTTTTATTAATTTGGATATAAATTCTTCTTGCTTTTTCTCGCTTAACAATTCAATTGATAAAAATGGATTCAAATCTTCTAACTCTACAAGTAACAGCGAATTATCTTTAAGCTTACACGCATCAACTCGAGTAATTCCATGTTGAATGTTGTTCCATTTAACAAATTTATCTGCGAATGCTATTTCTTCTGGTTTTGCTTCAATTTCTTTAAGCTCCCATCTTTTGGTTTTGTCAGGTGCGTATAAAGCATATTGAAATTCATCATTCAAAAAGTAAAAAGAGATTTCATATTCAAAATCAATGAATGGCTGGATAAGTTTATCTGTCAATTCTATCTCAAATAGCTCTTCCTTACTTAAAATTTCCATTCCTATAGAATCCGCTCCATTTTTAATTTTTACTATATACTTTTCAGGGCTGCCTAATTCGCTTAATTTTGATAATTTATCTACTGTTGGAATAACTGGAAATCCCAGTTCAGTTAGAGCTAATAAGTATTCTTTTCCTTTGATGTCGGCTTTGCCATCAAAAGAATTAAAAGTTATAATGTTGTTTTCAGAAACCTCTTTGAGAAACTTTTTAAAATAGTCACTAAACTCCAATATGACTCCTGTATTTCTAAAAACTACGAGGTCTGTATGATTTATGTAAGAAATTGCTTGTTGTGGATTTCCAATAAGAATATTAAAATGCTCTTTTAACTTGGATGTAATAAATAGATCTTCTTCGTAATATTTCCGCCCCTTTGCCTCATAATATAAGTCCGTTAAATAGAGTATTGTTGTCATTCGATTTTTTCCGTTGTAATTAAGCTGATTGTAACTAACGTTTGTATAAAGTGTCTTGCCACATAAGTCGACCGACTGGATTCCCGACAGGAAATCCACACGTAAATATACGCTTATTTTTGAAAAAGGAGGGGGAGTGAGAATTCATTTTACAGGATGTTGTGCATAGTTGTTATCAGTCAATTACTGTGACTAAATCTTCTTTGCTCTTTCGTACTTTTTTTAGGTTAACTAACCAATCGTTCTCTGAATCTCTGTAGCCTAAGGGTAACATTACACAACTTCGCAAGCCTTTCTCTCTTAAACCTAATATTTCATCCAAGGCTGTTGGATCAAAACCTTCTAATGGAGTGGTGTCTACTTGTTCAAATGCTGCTGCTGCTATTGCTTGTGAAAAAGCAATATATGCTTGTTTCGCAGCATGATTAAAATTCTCTTCAGCAGCCTTTTGAGGGTAGCTGTTTAATAACATTTGACGATAATTTTCCCATCCCTCATTTTTAAACCCTCTTACAGTATTGGTTAAATCAAACATTTTATTAATTCGATCAGCTGTATAAGTATCCCAAGCAGCAAAAACTAATAAATGTGAACAGTCAGTTATTACGGACTGATTCCATGCAATTGGTTTAATTTTTTCTTTTACTTCTTGATTGGTAATCACAAATACTTCAAAAGGTTGTAATCCGCTTGAGGTTGGGGCAAGAGAAATAGCTTCAATAATATTATCAACTTTTTCTTGTGGTATTTTTTTACCATTCATTGCTTTGGTGGCGTAACGCCAATTTAACTTATCTAATAATTCCATATTTATTGTTTGTAATTAATTATTATTTCAATTCCTCTAAAAAGGTTTTCGCAGCTAGTTTCCCTAATTCATTTGAAGCTAAAGGACTTGCTCCTGTAATTAATTTTCTGTCTATACAAACTGTTTTATCAGATTCTGTATTCACAATATTTGCTCCTAAGCTTTTTAACTTTTCGCTCAACCCTGAAGTCATGTGTCCTGGCAAATAACCAATAAGAGGTGTCATTTTATCAACAGCATCAGGAAATACACACATTTTGTATCCTTCATAAAGAAATTTCTGATTGTCCAATGTAGTTGTTAATAATGAACCTGGTCCGTGACAAAGGGTAATTGTGTATAAATCATTTTGATGTGCCCAATTCAATACCTTTCCAACGTTTTTATCCTCAGGAATACCTATCATTGCTCCATGCCCACCAGGCACAAATACAGCGGCATAAGAATCAACATCAGTTAGCGAAGTATTAATAAAATCTACTAACTTTTTAGGTTGTTCAAAATTCGATTTATACTCATTGTAAATAGCTTTTACATGCTCGTCTTCTTCAGGAAAAGCCCATGTTTCAAATACAACAGGTTTTCCTGTAGGGGTAACTATTATAAAATCAAAACCTGCATTTTTAAGATGTAACATAGGAACTAGAGCTTCTACTGGATGATTTCCTGTAGAAAACAATTTTCCATTTTTCATTTCCAAGTTTTTTTGTTCGGTGAAAATCACCAAAATCTTCGATTTATCTCCTTGGTATTTTTTGTATGAAATTTCTTCAAAATCCGTTTTGGAAACAGTACCTAAAGTTAGTGCTAATCTTGAAGGGCTATATGAGCCATCATCCTCTAGTTTAGGTCTGGTTGTAAAGTATAATGTTACGAATACAAGTGTAATAGCACTTGCTAATCCAATTAATATTTTTTTCATCATAATTTTGTTTTTTATAATACGATACAAAAGTAGCGCACAGTTTTATGACAAAAATTACCCTATGGTAAGAAAACTATTTTTTTGCTTTTTCTACTCTTATGCGACTTAAGCTTTGTTGCGTGATACCTAAATAAGATGCGATATGATAATTTGGAGTATACTGCTCAATGTCGGGGTATTGTTCTAAAAACAAATCATATCTCTCTAGAGCAGTCAATTGTAGTTGGTTTAATATTCTTTTATGTAAACTAACTACATGACGTTCTAGATTTTTTCGTTGAAAAGGTTCAAATTCGGGAAATAGTGAGTGTATTCTGTCTAAATCTTTAGCGTTGAACTCAATAACATTTGAATCTGTGATGCTTTCTACAGTTAGAGTTGCGAGTTCATTATTATAGATAGCAATAAAATCACTTATCCACCAATCTTTAATAGCAAACTGTAAAGTATGTTCTTTACCATTTTTGTCAATTGTGTAAGACCTTAAACATCCATCTGTAACAAAATATGTTTTATTTACAGTTTGTCCTTGTTTGATTAGTATTTCTCCTTTAGGAAGTACTTTTTCTTTTGAAATGGAAAAAATATATTTTTCAGCTTTAGAACTTAGTTTTATACTGCTTTGTATTTTATTGAATAATTGTTCCAAATTAGCAATTTTTATTGTTAATTGTGTATAACGTTTAGCTATGAATAGTACGATGTAGAAAATCCACGGATTTTCGTGTCGTTACGAGCCATAAGCTTTTTGTTTTGTTTTTAGTTTGTCGTTTTAAAAAAGCCAAATTAAAAGGTTTGGCGACTATGTAAATATACACAAGCTTTCAATTTTAAACACCAAAACCCGTATTATTTATAGGTTTTGTTGTGCATTGTTTTTTAATATTTAATAGAAATTCTAGAAGGGGAGATGTCGGGATAAATTTCCTTAATTCTATTTTTTATTATGATTTCAATAATTTCAGGATTATTTCCAATTGGTTTAATATAATTATGGTTTTCTTTTGGTTCTTCATAATATATTAGTTCTCCAATTTTAGAGAGTTGATTTGCTTTCTCCTGATTTTCCAAAGTATGAGTTTTGTTTTTATTAAAGAAGTGAATCTCTAAAAAACCATTTAACTCGTTTTCCGTCAGTCCATTATTAGTATAATGCTTAGCAGGGACAACTTGAAATAATATTTGATCATCAACATAAAGATCTATTTGTAAGTTTAGTTTTTTTTGACTTAATGAATTTTTAATTACATCAGCAATCGTTAACTGTTTTTTCTTTTTCTTAAATATACTAAACATAATTATTTGTAATGATGCACAACGTTTAGCTATGAATAGTACGGAGTGGAGAAGGAGTGACCTTTCGTTTTAGTACAAGCCATGAGCTTTTGTGTTTTGTTTTTACTTTTTTGATGTTAAATACCAAATCAAAAGATTTGGTGATTTCATAAATATACAATTCCTTTTTGTTTAAGCCTCAAATCCGTATTATTTATAGGTGTTGTTGTGAGGCGTTTTTAATTCCACTGTCTATTTTTAAGTTTAGTTTTCTTGAGAGAATAATTGTCATGAAAAAATAGTTTTCTATTATTTACAGACATTATTTTGTCGGTCAAAAACCTTGGGACTGCATTTAAATCCAAATCTCTAACAGTAATTTGTATATCATTTAAATTGTGATTATTGATTTCGATTGTTTCTTCTTGACCTAGGAAAAAATATTTAATGGATGTGATTTTGTTAATTTCGAATTCAACTACTCCATTTACGTCAGCAATTTTTCCTTCACTCTGATTATTCACTATTACATAAGCAGCGCCAAGTGGTGCTTCCAATTCTGATATTGTAATCTTTATTTTGTTTTTAAGGTCAGGGTTTATTTTTCCTGTGTAAGTTGTACTTGGATTTTTTGGTTGGTCGAAAGTATTAAGTTTAATTTTTTCAGTAGATATTTGTTCCCAACGTCCCTTTACAATACTACCACCACCAACATCCATATATATGTAATATTCAAACGTCTTATTCGATTTTAGTTCTATTTGGGTACACGCAAGATATTTTTTTTCGCATTTTCCATATAAACCAACAACAGACTTATTCGTTGCACACGAACCACATATAAGAACCAATAAAATTATTTTAATATAATTCATGTGTTTTTTTGAATGACTCACAACGTTTAGCTATGAATAGTGCGGGGCAGAAAATCCGCGGATTTTCGTATCGGCACAAGCCATAAGCTTTTTGTTTTGTTTTTGATTTTGTCGTTTTAAAAGCCAAATTAAAAGATTTGGCGTTGATTGTAAATATACACAAGCTTTCAATTTTAATTACCAAAAACCGTATTATTTATAGGTGTTGTTGTAAATAGTTTTTCTTTACCAGAATTTCCACCAAGCTTTAGATTCTGTTTTTGCGTTAATTGATTCCAAACTTCCATTTTCATTTGGGAACATTATATTTCCATCTCCGCTAGCGTCAAAAAATCCAACTTTATGCTTTTCAGCAATTTCTAGCATCTTTGGGTAAGCTTTTTCTGCCATTGACCATCTAAATGCTGAATATATAACATCTTTTCCAACACTATAATCCGTTATTTCATCATCGTCAATTCGTTCATCTATATCAGTAGGGGAGTGAGGTCCATTTAAAGGAGGAAATTCAGTTATCATTTCCATAAACCAATTCCTCAATTCTGCAGAAGTAACTTTTGGGTCATCATATGAATGCTTTTCTTCCCATTCCGTTTGTTGGTTATACCATTCCAAAAATTCAGGCTCAGATTTTGGCGCAGAATTCGGATTAAAGACCATTAAATCATAACTCATGTTTTTGTTGGTTTAAATTATTTACAACGTTTAGCTATGAATAGTACGGAGCAGAAAATTCACGGATTTTCGTGTCGTCACAAGCTATAAGCTTTTTTGTTTTGTTTTTAATTTTGTCGTTTTATAAAAGCCAAATTAAAAGATTTGGCGATGATTGTAAATATACACTTACGTCTCGGATTATACACCGAAACCAGTATTATTTATAGGTGTTGTTGTAAATAGTTTTTATTTGAGAGCATCAATAGTGTCCGCTATATTTGAATAACTACCCAAAACATTATTTTTTTGATCCAGAATTACATAAGTTGGAAAAGACCAAATGCCTAAATCTTTATCTAAGCTACTGTTCTTTATAAGATAGTTTTTCCATTTGACTTTCTTTTTCTCCAAATATTCAATCCATTTCTCTTGCTTAACATCTGTCGATATTCCAATTAGTTCGGCATTTAATTCATTGAACATATTTGGGTTTACTAAAATTTCCTTATGTTGTTTTATACACGGTGGACAATTTGTAAACCAAAAATCCAAAACTGTGTACTTTTTATTTGATTCAGTTTTTATTTTCGATATTTTTCCGTCTGAGTCAATTAAGGAGTAATTAGTCAAGTCAATTTGTTTGATTTCAATTAGTTTTTTTAACCTGTTTTCAACTAATTCATATATACTATGTTCTTTCGTGGATTTCGGTTGCTTTTCTAAATATTCTCTAACAAATTTTAATTCTTTCTTATCATTCTGAAATAATTTTAAGTAATGATTCAGTGGGGACAAAATGAAGGCATCTTGATCATTTTCTATGATGGCATTTTTTATAAATTCTGTTCCAATTGATTTATCATTTAGAAAGGCTCTATATTCTTTAAAATATTTCGCCTGTCTATTGTAAACTGGCGTATTTATAGTTTTTGAAACTGAAAGTTTATTTTCCTTATATTTAAGATAAACATCAATTTTCCCAGAATTAAACCATCCGTCAATTCTTTTATCCGCAATTAAGATTCGATATTGATCAGATGATGCGATAGGGATTTTGACAATCGCAATTCCGTCTTTAAATTCAGATGTAAATCTCTTCGATAAATGATGACTACTTATTGAAACGTAATCAATATAAACATCAGAGTCCTTGTGAATATAAAATTCAGTTTGTCCGAAAGTTAAGTTTGAAATTAAAATTAAAAGTAGGTAAAATCTTTTTTTCATAATTATTTACAACGTTTATATAAAGTGTCGTGCGACGTAGTCGGACGATATGGATTTCCGGCAGGAAATCCAAGAGTAAAGATACACTTACCTTTTGAATATAAAAACCAAACCTAAGCATGAATTTTATATGTTGTTGTACCCAGTTTTTTAATTCTGAGCTAAATTTGTGACCATTCGCAATATATTCCACATTGCAAAGAAATCTGACCCGTTATAGGATGGGATTTTTAGTTTAAGATTCTCTATGTCTAGAACAGTCAATTCGTCCCATTCTAATTTTTTAATCTGATTCAATTCAGTTTTTCCATTATATTTTAATTCATAGATATCTTCAGTTCCCATAAATTGAATTCTTAAATAATCTAAAGAACTTATTTTTTGATTAGAATACCAAGCTACCTTTTGAGTGCCAATAATTGTCCATGAATCATCTCTTTTTCTTGTAAAAAGTATAACAGGTGTTCCAATGTCCAGATTTTTTATTTGTTGGTCTAAAAATTCCTTTTTAGATTTTGACAAGTCTTTGTAGTAAGTTGAAAGGTTAGATGAAAGGTCGTAACCTCCAGCTTTCCATTTTATTCTACTCTCAATAAAACTATCAGTCTTTATCATTTTAGTATTGGGTACAACGTTTCGTGTATAGTGTCGTGGCATCCCGAAGGGTGCTATGCATTATACATTTTGTTAGGTGTTTTTTTATTTCCCATAAGTTGGTGCACTACTCATTTCAAAAATAATTTCACCACCATTCATAATCTCCTGATGAGATAATAAGGTACCAGTTAGTTTTTCCCCATTAACTGTAATGCTTTTAACATATATATTGTCTTTACTTTGATTCTTGGCTTTGATAATTAGTTCATTTCCATTGTCTAAGTGAATTTTAGCTTCTTTTATCAATGGACTTCCTACTGCATAGTTCGGAGAGCCAGGGGTTACTGGGTAGAAGCCTAAAGCACTGAAGATATACCAAGCACTCATCTGACCTGCGTCATCATTGCCACATAAACCTTCAACTGTTGGTGCATACATGGTTCTCATAATCATGCGGACTCTTTCCTGGGTTTTTTCTGGATGTCCAGTCCAATTGTATAAATAAGGAATGTGATGTCCAGGTTCATTACCATGCACGTAATTTCCAATTATACCATCACGTGTAATATCTTCATGATTTGCAATATACTTCTCTTCAATTTCTGTAGTAAATAAAGAATCTAGGTGTTTAGAAAAACGTTCTTTTCCTCCCATCATAGAAATCATGCCGTCAATATTTTGAGGCACATATAAACCATAATTCCAAGCGTTACCTTCGATAAAACCTTGGCCATGTGTATCCATAGGGTCAAAATTTATTCTAAAAGTTCCATCTGCTAATTTTGGTCGCATAAATCCAATTTTGGGATCATAAACATTGTTGTAATATTCGGAACGTTTCTCAAATTCATTTTCAGTAGAGGTGTCCCCAATATTCTCTGCTATTTTTGAAATACACCAATCGTTATATGAAAATTCCAATGTTTTGGAAACAGAAGAATGGCTTTTATCATCTGGGACATATTTATAATCAATATAATCTCCTAAACCATCAAAGTAGCGAACGTTTGCTGTGTTAACGGATGCTTTCAACGCTCTTTTTTTATCAAAGTCACCAACATTTTTAACCATGGCATCTGAAATTACTGAGGTCGCATGATAGCCTATCATACACCAATTCTCATTTGCATAATGACTCCAGATAGGAAGCATATGATGTACGCTTTCATCATGGTGTGCCAACATAGATTTTATCATGTCATTATTTCTTTCGGGCTGAGTGATATTAAACAAAGGGTGCAACGCTCTATATGTATCCCAAAGTGAAAAAATGGTATAGTTTGTAAAACCTTCTGATTGATGAATATTTTGGTCTAAACCTCTATATTGTCCGTCAACATCTTCATAAAGAATAGGGGATAGGTTAGTGTGATACATAGCTGTGTAGAAATTGATTTTATCACTTTCATTTATCGTACTGACTTCAATTTTAGAAAGTTCTTTATTCCATTTCGATTTTGTTTCTTGCCTTGTTTTAATGAAATCCCAATGTGGAATTTCTGTTTCTAAATTATTTAATGCTCCAGCAGAACTAACAGATGACAAAGCAAACTTAATATTGATTTTTTCGTTTTCTTTTGTGTCAAAGTTAAAGTAAGCTCTAATGTCTTTCCCACCCATTTCAGGGAAATTTTCTTGTTGATTAAAATTTCTATAAAAGCCATCATACTTTACGTCGTCTAACTTTTTATGACCATAACTTTTGAATGGTTTTGAAAATTGCATTGCAAAAAACACCTTCTTATCTCTTGCCCATCCTTTTGTTTGTCTGTATCCGGTAACTAATGAATCATTTTCCACACGAATAAACGTCCATACATTTTTATTGTCGTGATGATAAACGTTGTACACCATATCTAAAATAATATGAGCGTCATTAGATTTTGGGAATGTATATTGATGAAACCCTACACGTTCACTTGCGGTTAGTTCAGCTGTTATATTATAGCTTTCTAAATCTACTTTGTAATAGCCTGGAGAAGCTTCTTCATTATCATGCGAGAATTTTGAGTAAAACCCTTTATCTCCATTTTTGGTTTTAAAAGGATCAAGCACTAGGTCTCCAGTAGTTGGCATAACTAGAAAGTCACCTAGGTCAGCATGGCCAGTTCCACTCATGTTTGTATGAGAAAATCCAATGATTGTTGAATCTCGGTATTGGTATCCAGCGCAATATTCATAGGTTTTACTGTTATAACTACCATCCTCATTGAACATTACTTCAAAGTTAGTTTGTGGACTTAATTGAACCATTCCAAAAGGAGTAGTTGCCCCAGGGAAAACATGTCCCATTTTGCTGGTTCCAATAAATGGGTTTACAAATTGAGTGAAATCGGTAGTATTCGATTCTGTACCGTTAGATTTTGTATTCGCATTTTGTTCACTGCAAGAACCTAGGATAACTAGGCCAATAAATAGTATTAAATTTTTCATGTTTTTTTCAGTTACACCTAACGTTTAGCTATGAATAGTGCGGGGCAGAAAATCCGCGGATTTTCGTGTCGACACAAGCCATAAGCTTTTTGTTTTGTTTTTAGTTTGTTGTTTTAAAAAGCCAAATTAAAAGATTTGGCGATGATTGTAAATATACACAAGCTTTCAAATTTAAACACCTAAAACCGTATTATTTATAGGTTTTGTTGTTGCCCGTTTTTTATTCTTTCAAAACTAGATTCGAAATCAGTTCCTAAATCACCAAAATCATCCTTTCTTATTTCATTATACCTTATGTCGTTGGGATTAATGTTTTTCCAGTTGATACCATTTTTTTCAACTTCTCCATACTGAGATAAAGTAAATTTCATCTTTCTACTTTCTGGTTCATATTTGTCCAACTCCATAATATAGAGTCTTTTAAGTTGCATATTGTTATCTACATAATTAGGATTTATCGCTAGATTTATACCCGTATATTGTGTTTGTATACTTGGATACATTAATATATCAGTTTTTAAATTATGTTCAGAATATATAGTTCTGTGTGCAAGACATGATGAAACAGAATACTTATTATCTTTTATAAAACTCCTGTCTAAGAATTCCCTTAATAAGATTATCCCGTCGCATTGTTCTTTTGTTAATTTACCCTTGAAGGGTTCATTTGTTCTCTTTCGCTGAGATTCTCTTAGCAGGTCAAAATCACTGTTTTCAATTAACTTTGCTTGTATAAAACTTTGAAAAACAATATCCTTTTTCGATTCAACCTCCCATTTTGAAATACAATATTTCTTATTTAACCCACCAGTTTCTCGAGCTACTTCAAGTAAAGCCGTTAATGGACTATTCGAGCCATAAAAAACTGGATGCTTAGGGAAGTTACATCTACCAAATCCAACTACATTTTTTGGAGCATAACTATGTTGAGCGAATTCATTAATGTTTTCGATTAAATCTAATTCCCTAACTCGAAAAATTTTCATTTTGAAATATTCTCTAGGAAGCATATTCATAAAATTTGGTAAGATTCCAAATTCATTTGTTATTAAATCCGAAATGATTTTAACGTATTCATTAATAGATTTAGTATTGTCGTATTCTGGAATTCCTTTTTTCCTTATCCGTTCAATTGCTTTCTTAGCTTCATCTAGATCAGGTATATCTTTTATTATATTGTTATTCATGATTTAGATGGGCTACAACGTTTAGCTATGAATAGTGCGGGGCAGAAAATCCGCAGATTTTCGTGTCGGCACAAGCCATAAGCTTTTTGTTTTGTTTTTAATTTTGTCGTTTTAAAAAAGCCAAATTAAAAGATTTGGCGATGAATGTAAATATACACAAGCTTTAGATTTTATAGCCCAAAATCCGTATTATTTATAGGTGTTGTTGTGTGTAGTTTTTACTCTAAAATTCGTTTTTTTAAATCCATTCTTTCGTGCAATATTCTCGTAATTTCAACATAGTTCTCATTAATGGTTCTATAGAAAATAATGTGTCGATTTGCTTTTATTCCCAAAAGATTTTGAGTGATTCCATTATAAGATTTTCCGAAATCAGGATTATCGGTTATTTCTTGACAATTTGAAATTAACATTTCATAATATTTGTCAGCTTGTTTTTCTGACCAAACCTCAAATGTGTAATCCCAAATTTTTGATAAATCCTCAACAGCTTTGTTTGTTAATTTGTATTTAGCCATTTGTGTGCTTCTTTGCTTTTAGAGATTCAAGATGCTTTTTTGGATCAAAATCGTGTGCCATTCCACTATCAATTCCTTCTTGAATAGCATTTTTTAAAGCAATAACTTTACTTTCTTCTTCCTCTAAAAGTCTTAAACCAGCACGAATAACTTCACTGACATTTTTAAATCGTCCTTCAGTTATTCTACCTTGAACGAATTGGTCAAAATAATTCCCGAGTGATATGGATGTGTTTTTGTTCATTTTTAATACATTTACTCAAATATACCAAAAATTGGTAAGTTTTCCAAATTACACACAACGTTTAGCTATGAATAGTGCGGTGCAGAAAATCCGCGGATTTTCGTGTCGACACAAGCCATAAGCTTTTTGTTTTGTTTTTAATTTGTCGATTTATAAAAGCCAAACTAAAAGGTTTGACGACTATGTAAATATACACAAACCCTCGGTTTAAACGCCGAAACCCGTATTATTTTATAGGTGTTGTTAGCGCCAGTTTTTCATTTATTTCTCCAATCCAAATATTTCCCTTTTCTATCGAAAATAGTTTTTCCTCTTTTTGATTTTCATTTTGAATTAATTTGAATGGAGTATTATTTTTAATCAGTTTTTTATAAAATTTCTGTTCATGATAATAATCTTCAGCTGACATGAAATCTTCCAATTTTGATTCTGAAAATTCACTTTCTAAATGGTAATCACAATCTTTATTTAAACTCCAATTAAATTGTTGAATTAGTTCAGTTTCGTTATTGAATTCCAACATTGGAAAAGCTAAATTTTTATCAGATTTTTCAAACAAGTTTTCATAATAATCAACTTTGTCTCCAACCGCTGCTACAATTTGAGAGTTAATAAATCTAGGGCTATAAATCCAAATTTTTAAATAATACCTATCATAATTTTTTTCAAGTTGTTTTTTCCAACCAAAATAAAACTTAATCAGGTTTGAAAATAATTGTCTTTTGTATTCAGTGGGATATGGTCTTTCATTAAATAAGTTAGCCCAAGGACCAAATTTTGCTTTGGCATAATAACATCCGTAATTATTAAGGCAATATAAGTCCAAATCCTTGTTAAAATCAATCCACTTGTCTAGATCTTTTTGTCTACGTTTTTGTCCTCTAATTTTCATTTGATTGATCAAGTTGTCTTAATTGGTGCTAACGTTTAGCTATGAATAGTACGGGGCAGAAAATCCACAGATTTTCGTGTCGACACAAGCCATGAGCTTTTAGATTTTGTTTTTAATTTTGTCGTTTTATAAAAGCCAAATTAAAAGATTTGGCGATGATGTAAATATACACAAGCTTTCAATTTTACACACCAAAACCCGTATTATTTATAGGTTTTGTTATGTGCTTTTTTTTATTGAGTCTTTCAATTTTTCAAGTAGTTTCCCTTCTGTTTTCGGCCAATGGGGTTCCTCGTAATTAAATGAGTAAAAATCCATTAAAGCTCTATAAATGGGCATTAAAATTTCGGAATAAGTACCATTAATTGATTGTATTATTTGTTTTCCTTTTCCTGTGCTATCAGAATGAGAGATTACGATGTTCAGATTATCATTTTGTGTGGTAATAAGAAAATAGTAGTAGACAGGCTCCAAATTCAGTGAAATCTCTTGAGTTCCATTGAATTTTGATTGACTAAGAATCATTATTGCGGATCTTAGATCGTCAACTGGATTATTTGGAACATCAGATATGTCCAATACTAATTCGTAATCTTCACACTTTAAGTTTAATGATAACCATCCATGTTCAGGCACTCCAAAATTGAACTTTATTTTTCCTTTAAGTGGAACCATTTATAGGTTTTATTTTGTATGATTTTTCAATTTACTGTTTAGTACAGTTTTGACAATGAGTTTACCAATTTGTCTGCTACCTTCATTAAGTTCGATTATTTGTTGTTCAGAAATACTTTTTTGAAAATCATCCAGATCGCTAAATAAAAAAGTAAATTCACATTCAGAACACTCTCCAGGTTTTAGCTCATCTTTGTTGATTAACCATACTACATAGGAGTCTTGCATTGATTGACCAATTATATTACAATGTGCTTTATATCCGCTACGAATAGGTGTTAATCTACCGTCTTTTTCATTTAAACATATTGTTCCGATTAAGTCAATACTTTTATTATACATTTATCTAATTTTGTTTAGATTATTTATTCCTTTTTTGAGAATTGTACATAACGTTTAGCTATGAATAGTACGGTGCAGAAAATCCGCGGATTTTCGTGTCGACACAAGCCATGAGCTTTTAGATTTTGTTTTTAGTTTGTCGTTTTTAAAAAGCCAAATTAAAAGATTTGGCGATGATTGTAAATATACACAAACCTAGGGTTTAAGCGCTAAAATACGTGTTATTTATAGGTGTTGTTGTGCTTAGTTTTTATTAACAGTTTCTAATTTAGTCAAAAAGAATATCAATAGGGTTAGCATTACTAATAATTGAGATATACCCAAACCTGTATAGAACCATCCATAAAAATCCATATATTCAGCCATTTCTATATTTTTGTTTTCTGAAATATTTTCCGCGTAAAGAGCTCTTAATTTTTCAGTAACTGGAGATAAACCAAAAGCAATAACACCTAGAATAATAGTCAATTTTTTAGGGAATTCAGTCAAATATATTCCAGATATTTTCGATTTCACATTAATTCTTTTTAATAGAACAAATGTAGTAAGTCCGTATAAAATAAGTGTTGTGATAGGTATAATTACCCTCATTAAATTAAAAGAAACTCTCAATTCAGATAGTCCAAAATAAATCAAGTGAATGATAAGATATAATATTGAGTCAATGGCTGTAATAAATAGAAATCCAAATATTATCCAAAGTATTAATAAAATATTCTCGTTTCTCATCCAGTTTTTTAATTAAGTACAACGTTTAGCTATGAATAGTGCGGGGCAGAAAATCCGCAGATTTTCGTGTCGACACAAGCCATGAGCTTTTAGATTTTGTTTTTAATTTTGTCGTTTTAAAAAAGCCAAATTAAAAGATTTGGCGACTATGTAAATGTACACAAACCTTTGGATTATAGACCAAAACCCGTATTATTTTATAGGTGTTGTTACCACACGTTTTTCTATCCGCCTTCATATTCGTTTCCCATATTCGGTGGTGGCGGTGGAGGTGGAATCTGTCGGAAATAATCAAAGAAAACTCTTAATTCGATTGAGTCATTTGTTTCTTTTTTTATTTCATCAAATGAGCGTGTTAACTTTATCAATATTTCTTTAAGTTCTTTTCCGTTTTTACTCGTGTCAATTGTTACTTCAACAAGGGTTTTATTTGGTGATTCAGAATAATATGGGATTTTACCTTTGTTTTGGTAATGTCTCTTTAATATCCGTTTTAGTTCGCTAATCGGGTAATGGTCATCAATTAGAATTGAGTCTGATTTAATTTCTAGAACGTTTTTGTGTTTTATAAATCCACCATCATAAACATATGGTGTAATTCGTTTTTTAATTGCTCCGTCATCAAATTCCACAACCAATTTCCCATAATCCTCATAGTAAGTTCCAACCTTATTGGTTATTTCTCTAAAATTTAACTCGGTCGTATCAAGTCCAATTAGTTCTGAGTTTTCTTTTGAAAATTCTCGGTCAGTTGGATAATACCTTGTTTCTGTTGTTTTGTTATCACAACTTAGAACTAGGAATATTATAGATATGTAGATAATTTTTCTCAAATGTGTGGTAACGTTTATATAAAGTGTCGTGCGACGTAGTCGGACGATTGGATTTCCGGCAGGAAATCCACCTGTAAATATACGCTTAGTTTTGGAATAGGAGAGGAGTAAGCATGCATTTTATATGGTGTTAGCAAATGTTTTTATTTCTTCATCCACAATAGCTTATCTGTTTTTTGGACATCATCAGTTTTACAGTCTGTCTTAAAATAGATATAGGCATATAAGTCTGACGGAGTTTCATCTGCAATATTTTGATTGCCAATTCCAATTATATATAAACAATCAGTCGTTGACTCTTTTACGCTGTACTGAGTAATCCAAAACCCTCCTTCTGATGTTTCAATACTTTCTGCTCCAAGATAAAAACTTGGAGATATTGAAGCATTACCAATAGTTAATTGTTTTTTGAATTTTATCGAAAAGTCTATGTCCGTATAATTTGTCCGTTTAGCTTTTAATTCAAGTCCAGAGGTTTTGTCTAGGAAAATATATTCTTTGTTTAATATTAATTCCGAGGGTATTTTTATTGGCTCAATTTGATTATCTATAGGAAAAACTAATGAGTCAGCTTGTAATTCAATTTCACTGTTTTTGAAATGCTCATAGAATTCAGTTGAATATAGATTTTTGTTTTGTCCATAAGAATATGAGCTCAACAATAATAAAATTACGATTCTTAGAATTCTTGCCATTTTAATATTTGCTAACGTTTAGCTATGAATAGTGCGGGGCAGAAAATCCGCGGATTTTCGTGTCGACACTAGCCATAAGCTTTTCGGTTTTGTTTTTAGTTTGTCATTTTATAAAAGCCAAATTAAAAGATTTGGCGATGATTGTAAAAATACACAAACTATCAATTTTACACACCAAAACCCGTATTATTTATAGGTGTTGTTGGCGGTAGTTTTTAATATTCTCTACTTTTCCATTTTATTTCTTTTGCTATCTCTTGGAAAGTGTAGCTTCCTAGTTTTATTATTTCACCAGCTTTATTTATATAACCATATTGTCCGCACTTAATTGAATAATGTTGGCAATCGGATTCATCATTATGAGGGTGTGGAATTTTTTTACATTTACTACCAATTATGGCAAATCCATCATGAAAATGACTTACAAACTCAAATTGAGGTTTGATAATTATATGTCCTTTTTCATTAGCAAAACCGATTTTTCCATTTTCACCAACAATTCTAATCCTGTTTTCAATTAGTGAATCGGGGGAGGGCTCACCAAAATATTTATTATAAACTTCAAATAAATATTTTTCATCTAGATCAATAGCACTCCAACCTTTCTTGCCTTTAATTCCAAATATTGCAAAATTTTTAAAACCTATGTCTAAGGTGTTGTAATATTTGTCTTTGTCAAGCTTTCGTAACGTATCTCCTTTTTTATTTATAAGAGTATATTCTTCAACACCATTTTTTAAAGTTCTTCCTATTTTAAATTCAGAGTTGTTTTCTTGAGAAAATAGAGTATTACTAGTAAGAAGTAATATAAAGAAAATGATTTTGGTCATAGTGTGAATTTTGATTACCGCCAACGTTTAGCTATGAATAGTACGTGGCAGAAAATCCGCGGATTTTCGTGTCGACACAAGCCATAAGCTTTTAAATTTTGTTTTTAATTTTGTCGTTTTATAAAAGCCAAATTAAAAGATTTGGCGATTGCATAAATATATACAAACCTTTGGGTTAAACACCAAATCCCGTATTATTTTATAGGTGTTGTTGGCATACGTTTTTTATTTCATTCTTTTATAATGATGAAAATTACCTCTCGGTAAATAGATTAAGGTTAAACTATTTTCAGTGAGATAATCCAGAGCATATTTCAGGGTGTCAGACTGCTTCGTTAAAAGAAGAAATTCACCTTTTAAAATTCTATTATGGTCTTTAACTTTATTTACTATTTGGTAATCGTAAACATCAGTTGAGTCAATTATTTTACCTGTATAGGCAAAAGTCCATTTATGGCCTTTTATTTTAACAATTGCAAGTGAATCCTTGGAATTAACCCATAATCCGTCGGTAATCTTCTTTTTCTCCTGAAGACTCTTAAGAGTTATCTGATCTACTAATTTTTTTTCATTTTTTTCGGAGTGTTGTTTTACTCCTTTTGCAGAACCATACATTTCAAAGCTGAAGCATAAAATTGCTATAATGGTTATTCCAATTCCTATAAAAGTTATATTCTTTTTCGTCATGGGTTTAATGTTTGCCAACGTTTAGCTATGAATAGTACGGTGCAGAAAATCCGCGGATTTTCGTGTCGACACAAGCCATAAACTTTTCGGTTTTGTGTTTATTTTGTTAGTTTTAAATGCCAAATTAAAAGATTTGGCGATGATTGTAAATATACACAAACCTTAGGATTATGCACCAAAACCCGTATTATTTATAGGTATTGTTGTACCACGTTTTTACTTTTCAATTTGTATTCAGTCATTAATTCTATCAGATTATCTGTGGAAATATTATAAGAGGATTGAACTGCACCTTCATTTCCTGACAAAAATTTAGCGGCTTTTTTTCCATTACCCCACTTTTTATGTTTTTCTGTATAATCGAAAAAAATCATTTTATTGCCTTTAATCTGTCCTTTTCTGAAGTCTTTTATATCAGTCCATTTTGTGAAACTAGAGCGAAACAAACCTTTAACTTCAAATCCTTCATCAGTCAATTTTAAATATGTGGAATTGGGATAAAATTGAATTAAAGAAACAATCACTCCAAGTCCGAAAAAAATAATAGAACCCCATCCAATTTTCGGGTCTCTATCTAGAATAAAAACTCCAATTGCTACAAAAGTCGAGCACCCCAAAAATAAAAGAGCGTTTTTTAATTTGTTAGGTCTAAATATTTTAGGTTCATTTCTCATAATGTGGTACAACGTTTAGCTATGAATAGTACGGGGCAGAAAATCCGCGGATTTTCGTATCGGTACAAGCCATAAGCTTTTTGTTTTGATTTTAATTTTGTCGTTTTAAAAAAGCCAAATTAAAAGATTTGGCGATTAAGTAAAGATACACTTACGTCCCGAATTTCACACTAGAACCCGTATTATTTATAGGTGTTGTTACCAACTGTGTTTTACTTTTTTACATTAGATTATTCAAATCTTGACTTCCGACGATAGTCATAATCTCAACAATATCGTTATTTACTTTGTAATAAATGCTATCAGATCCACATGCACAACGTCTATATCCTGTTTTGATGTATTCAACCGATTCAAATGAAAATGGTCGTTGAGCTATAATGTCAAAATATTTAAAAAAAGAATCAAAATACTTGTCAGCTTGAGTCATTCCAAACTTCTTAACGCCGTAATGGTGAATTCTAATCAAGTCTTCTTTAGCTACATTACTCAATTTGTATTTAGCCATTAAGTAAAGACTTTGATTTCATTAATATTTGTTCTCTACTGTCATTTGTAAATCCACTATTTTCAGCTCTATCCAATTTAGAACTTATCCAGTCAATTTGTCTTTGTTGTTTTCTAGCTTGTCTTATTAAATCATTTACAAGTTCACTTTTACTAGAGTACTCTTTATTGTCTACTTGATTTTTTAACCATTCATCATTTGGCTGTGTGAATGAAATGCTTTGCCTTGCCATAATATTTGTTTTGATGTAAATATACACCAAAAACGAGTTTTACGCAAAAAAAAAACAGATAAGTTACTTAATATATTCTGTTGAGTTTTATAGTTGGTAACGTTTAGCTATGAATAGTATGGGGCAGAAAATCCGTGGATTTTCGTGTCGTCACAAGCCATAAGCTTTTTGTTTTGTTTTTAATTTTGTCGTTTTATAAAGGCCAAATTAAAAGATTTGGCGATGATTGTAAATATACACAGACTTTCAATTTTACACACCTAAATTCGTATTATTTATAGGTGTTGTTAGCCTTCGTTTTTTCTTCAAGGAAATATTCTACCCGAATTATATTTATCAGTTCTCTAGTTGATGTGTTTGTAAGTCTAACACTACTTTAAGGTATAGTCTATCAGTATTTAATTGTAATTGAATAATAACACTGTAAATAAATGACTATCTTTAATATAAATGCATTGATATTTAAACTATTAAATAGCCAGCTATGAAATTTAAAGCTAAAAATGATAAACTAAGTATTAGGACCTGGTTATTAATAGCGGTTGGGTTAATAATCTATTTTTTAGTTGGTGGTTATGCCTTTAATTTATTCCCAAAAGAGATAAACCCGATCTATATAGGGGTTGGCATTCTAGTTGGAACAGCATTTATTATATACTATTTAAAAAATTATGATAAATAAACTAATCTTCTGTTTCAATCATGACTTTTTTAGACAAAGTCAATTGAAGCTGTTGAACTACATTCTTTAGTCATTATATATGGGATGGATGTTTAGATGTTTATAATGAAGGCTAACGTTTAGTATATGAAACGTAGGGCAGTAGATTTGCACTTTTGTTTCGAGTTGGTACTTAGCCAAATATAAATATTTTGCTTTTAATTTTTCCGTTTTAAATGCCAAATTTTATATTTGGCGGACTTTGTAAATAAGAAAAGGCGTTTGAGTTTAACACCAAACGCCCTATGTTTTTATATACATTGTTGGCGGTAGTTTTTAACTTTCCATAATTCTATCTTTTCTGTATATATATGCAATAACAATACCAGTCACAACTGTTGATGTCATATCTATTATCCCTGAAATAAGCATTGCTTTAGGAGGGAAAATTGACCATCCTGAAATGATTAAATATATCGATACAAAACTCATTCCACCTGCAATAAGTCCCCAAATAGTTCCTTTTTTTAACCAACTACTCTTTAGATTAAAATATGGGTAAGCAAGTACCATGATTAAAGTAAGAACGAAGTATCCAATCAATAAAGAAGGCATTTCTAACTCCCCTTCTTTTCTTTCAAATTCACTCATTAAATCATGAGTTAGTGGTTGTACAATAAACATTGCTACTAAAGTTCCAACTAAATTGTTAGCGATAAACCCAAGTAATAAACTTAAACTGAATTTTTTCATAATTAATTATTTTTCATCTTTTCTGCAAAAGCACTGACCTTTAACGAATCAAAGTATACCTCCATTGAAAGAACCTTACCATCCTCTATTTTAATAATTTCACAAGCGTCTACATCCAAGAGAGCCACATCTGGATGTCCTATTTGATAATGTGTTAGTACGCAATTATTACTCCCTTCAGAAATAATGCTTTTTACTTCTCCAGTATATTTATTATTTAAAAACTGTTGTGTAATACTTACAACTGATTTTTTTCCTTCAATGAGTGATGCTAAGGGACCTAAATAAGTAGCTTCATCTGATAGGAAATCTTCCCATCCATGATTTTTGAGCATTGCTTGATAAAATTCTGCTGTGATTTCTTTAGTTGTTTTCATCTTACTTAATTTTAAATGATTTAATTATTGTTTTTATTATCTATTTCCTTTTGTTTTCTAGGTGATGGTTTACTTGTTTCTACATAAATTGCTAAATCCTCCAACAGCCCAGGATAGAGTTTTTTTAAAGCTAATTTCATTGGTATCTGTGCAAGAGTCCCTATCACAGGTTTTACTTCGATTCGTGGACCAAGTGCGATTTCTGTTTTTGTGTCTGAAATTTTATTGAGTTTCCAAGTGCTCAATACTGAACTGACAAAAAATGGCAAGCCTTTCACTGAAAATTCTAAAACATGATTTTCGTTATCTATTTTAGTGATAGTGTCCATTAGTTTTCCTGTTTCGGTTTCACAGATTCTGTCAAAACCTTCGTGTGACTCACCCTTTCTACAACTTGTAGTTCCTGTTGCCCAAAGATGACTTTTGGCAAAGTCAGCAACAACAAATCCCCAAACTTCGTTTATGGGTTTATTAATAATTTTTTTAAATTTTAAATCTATCATTGTATATAATTTGGATTGGAGTGAATGTTCATTCCAATTTGTTAGTAAATTTTTTTATTCCTTTATTCCATCCCAAACCATTTGTATATGGTTGGTAATGGATGAACGTTTCTTTTCTGACGCGTTTAAATTTTGCTTTAAATAAGATGAAATGGCTCCTCCTAAAAATATTAATATTTCATCTATATCAATACTTTTAATTATTCTGTCTTGTTGACCGCCTTTCAAGAGTAAAGACACAATTTCTACAGATTCTCTCCCTTTTAGCTTATTTTCCTTAGTAATAATAGGTGAGGCTTCTAATTGTTGTAAAAAGCTGAAATAAGATGGGTAATGGATGAAAAACTCAATAATGATAGTCAAGTAATTCTCAAATTGTGTTTTGATGGGCTGGTCTGTATTTACTTCTAAAAACAAAGTTTTTTCTTGTTCTTTAATCCCTGCGTAAATCTCGTTTATTAATTCTTCCTTATTTGGGAAATAGTTATATATAGTTCCCATACCTGTACCAGCAGCTTTTGCAACTTGTGACATAGGCGTATTATGAACTCCTTTCTTTACAAGAAGTTCAAGGGCAGCATTTAATATGGCATCTCTTTTTTTCATAATGCAAATATATACAATTTGGAATGAACATTCCAAGCTGTATGTAGAAAAATATAAAAATGGGGATTGGAGGCGTTAATAAAGTAGTTCGTGAGTAAGTAATTACCGCCAACGTTTAGCTATGAATAGTACGGGGCAGAAAATCCGCGGATTTTCGTGTCGTGACAAGCCATAAGCTTTTAGATTTTGTTTTTATTTTGTCGTTTTAAAAAAGCCAAATTAAAAGATTTGGCGATATTCGTAAAAGTACACAAACCTTTGGGTTAAAGACCAAAATCCGTATTATTTATAGGTTTTGTTGTACAGCGTTTTTATTTTTTCGCTTATAATAATTCATTAAATTAAGTAAATTCTCTGTTTTAATATTATAATTGAATGTAACAGCTCCTTGTTTTCCAAATAAAAATTTAGAAATTTTCTTTCCGCTGTTATTGTTATTGTACTAATCAGTAAAATCAAAGAAAATACTTTTGTTTCCACGGAAATTGACTTTTCTAAAATCTTTGACATCAGACCACATGTATTTCTTTTTGTGAAATAAGCTTTTTTGTTCGAATCCTTCTGCATCTAATTTCAGATAAGAAACATTTGTAATTAGCTGAATTAAAAAAATAGTAGCTCCAAGTCCGAAAAATGAAATGCCGAACCAACCCATCATAGGATTTTTTCCCAACGTAGAATAGGCTCCAGCTACAAAAACTAAAAAAAGAAGAAAAATCATTAAGTCTTTCAACTTATTTCTTCTAAATATTTTGGATTTATTTTTCATAATGCTGAACAACGTTTTTTACTATAGGTTGTGAACACGACCTTTAAGTTTTCGTCTGTTAAAGTCGCTAACCCGAGTTTGGTCTTGCTTATTAATTATAATATAAACGTAAACAGGAACTGATAAAAATCCTCCAACGACATAGATAACATAATGATTTGTTACTCCAGAGAAAAAACTAGAAGCAATAAAAAAAGCTAATGGAGTTCCAATCAAAAAGATTAGTCCGGCTCCAATTTGAGCTATTTTTGACGGCTTAGCAATCAATTGATCTACTTGTATTTGTGAAATGGTTCCACATTCTAGGCATTTTAGATCTATAGAGTCTCCTTCTTTCATAGCAAATTCAACTCTCGTATTAGCGCTAGTAGAGTATCCAATTTCATTAGAACAGTTTTCACATTTTCCGTAAACTTTCATGATTTATTTTATATGTTGTACAACGTTTGGCTATGAATATTACAGGGCAGAAAATTCGCGGATTTTCGTGTCGACACAAGCCATAAGCTTTTTGTTTTGTTTTTAATTTTGTCGTTTTATAAAAGCCAAATTAAAAGATTTGGCGGTAATTGTAAATATACATAAGCTTTCAATTTTACACACCAAAACCCGTATTATTTATAGGTGTTGTTGTAAAACGTTTTTTATTTTGAACTCAAATTATAATCTGTAACAGTAATATTTTTGACAAAGATTAATCCATCATACATTTCTGAAAGCTTTTTTTGAAACAAATTATTTTGTTTTGGATTGTAACCTGATCCGCCTAAAACCATTTGTTTAGCTTTTTTTGTAAAGAAACTCATGGGATTATCATCTAAAGCTTTGGATATATCAATAAAGTAAATATTTTCTTGTGCTTCAATAAGTGTTTTAGCATAAGTTTCAGGTAACGGTTCATTTAATTCATATGTTTTCCATGAGGGTTTCTTATTCTTTTTGAAAACATAACCACCTAATGTGCCTTGGCCAAAATCAAAACCAACACTGTAATAATCGTTTTTATAGTGTTCTTTTAAAAGCTTTCCTAAATTAAATATCTTTCGCTTATTATAATTTCCAAACCCCTTATTATTAATATGTTCGTTATGAGCCCAAATAAAAGCCTTCCCATTTTTTGATTTATTTTCTATTATCCATTTAGCATTTTCGTACATTTTTAAATCTCTATCTTGATTATAATTATTTTGCACGAAGTAAGTGTATTTTATTAAATTATGTAGAGCTCCTATTGTTGTATTGAACTCAGTATTATTCTCTTCTTTTATACCTTTTTGAAAATTAAGTAAAATGTTTTCAATTTCATTTAATTTAGGGATTTGAGTGTTTGTCCAATCTGTTTTTTTGCTATGCTCTATTTTTTTATCTGTACATTTGTCTGCTATTAAAAGGAGTTCTTCACTTACAGGAATATTATATTTTTCAACTAAATCTCGTATTTCAAGATTAATATTTTTCACTGCTTGAATGTCCATTCCATAAAATCGAATTTGCTGCCCTTCAGTTTTGTCAAGGTTATAATTTCTCATCCACTCTAGGAGGTTGGCCATTTCTTTACAATGCCAAGGTCTAATGCTGAAATTTTTTGTAATAGTTTTAACGTCTCCTTTTCCACCGCTTATCCACTCGTTAATTCCAGATTCAGAGATATAAGAATCTTCAATTATAAAAACTTTGACATCTTGAGTTTTTACTAAATATTTGAAGAATTTAGATTTTAAATCGAAAAACTCTTTTCCGTGATGTGTAGCCTCTCCGAAACCATAAATTTTTGCACTAGAAAATTTCTTTGGGATGTTATCATTGAAGATTGAAAGTTGAGTCTCAGGGTCTGCATCTTCAATTTTAATTGAATGATCATCAATCCAATTTATGACTTTATTATTTTGGCTATTAACAAATAAGGAAAATAGCATTAAAATTATTGAATATTTTTTTCTCATAAAAGTAAGATGATTGTTTAGGACAAACGTATAATAATTTACTTTTTAAATTGTTAAGAAAGTCTTTAGTTTAAGTTAAATTAAACACAAAATAAATCAATGTAGGTTTTGTTGGTTGCTTTTTAATTGTGCACAACGTTTAGCTATGAATAGTACGGTGCAGAAAATCCGCGGATTTTCGTGTCGTCACAAGCCATAAGCTTTTTGTTTTGATTTTAATTTTGTCGTTTTATAAAAGCCAAATTAAAAGATTTGGCGTACTATGTAAATATACACTTACGTACTGAATTATAAACTGAAATCCGTATTATTTATAGGTGTTGTTGTGGTGCGTTTTTTTTCTTATTCATTGAACTCTTTTGGGTATTCAACCGTTCCATTTACTCCATCTAGTCCATTTTTGATTAGTTCAATTACCATACAGTTTTCTTTTGGCACTTCAAATGGTAATTCTATTCCATATTTATCCGCTCGTGCGTAACCAAATTTTGGATAATAGTTTTCGTGTCCGAGAAGAACGATTGATTTATGTCCTAATTCTTTAGCCTTTTTATGAGATTCAACTATTAGTTTTCCGCCTATTCCATTTCCCTGAAATTCTGGCA
>Ga0209395_1000307_pt1 | contig 73085 bp, 62 predicted proteins | sample GOMGulsemesocosm_3_FD_184635 | JGI IMG/M metagenome (GOLD analysis project Ga0209395, IMG submission 184635) | Methane-oxidizing microbial communities from mesocosms in the Gulf of Mexico - GOM9D Gulf of Mexico (SPAdes) (version 2) | ecosystem: Environmental > Aquatic > Marine > Cold seeps...
TGATCTTTCCTTGAACCCTGATGAAAAAGGGGTGGTTCGCCTCGAAACCTATGAGAGTGAAAATCAGTATGCCGGCGTGCCAACGGTTACCGCCCTGAAGGGGGATGGATCATTTGTGGTGAGTTGGGTTGCCAATGATACCAATCAGGATGGCTCTGGGTTTTCTCAGTTGTTTGATGCGGATGGTAAAAAGGTTGTTATAGAAATACCAGCGAGTGGAACCTTTGATTATGATATTGGCTTGTCGGCTTACCCATTGAATTTAGACCCCGATACTATCGAGTACTATATCGCTACATTTAGCACCGGTACATTGACGGCCAACGGCAAAACCTTTACCTCGGGCGAGCCAATCCCAAGAGCCGACTGGGTTGATGTGAAACTCGAAGGCGCCGATGTAAGTAGCTATGATCTTAAGGTACAGGTATTTACCCAACTGATAACCTTTGAGGATGAAGCGTTAGAAATGAGTGCTGCGGGTTTGGTGGCTAATGATACCAACCCGGACAACCTGAATTTAACCGTGACCTCGGTACAAGACCCTAGCAACGGTACAGTGAGTTTGGTAGATGGGAAAATTACCTTCCTGCCGGCCAATAATTTTAGCGGCACGGCCACATTTACTTACACTATGAGCGATGGTGTTAATTCAACTACAGCAACCGCGACCATAGAGGTTAAACCGGTCAATGATGGCTTGTTGCTGCCAGCCCCAGTTCTAGCTCCTGTTACTCGTATGGCCAGCACAGCCAGTGCCGCTGCCAGTCCTACTTCGAGCAGTGCAGTATCTCTGCCGGAAATTAATACCAGTGGTGACGAGGACACAACGTTTACCTTGAAGGTGCCAGATTATCGCTTGGGCGATCCAAATTCAGAGGAGTTCAAAGTAAGAAAGTTAATTGGCTTGCCAGAAGGGTCAGAGATCAGTGATGGCAATACCACTGTTATTATTGGTGCTAATGGCGAATTGGATATTAACACCACATCGCCTAGCTGGAATTACAGTGCGATAACCATTAAGCCACCTTTGAATTTGGATACTGATTTTAGTTTTAATTACGACATTCGAGTGGGCGAGAAAAACTTAAGCACTTCGATCAGCTATCTTCAGCAAATTAATGTTGATGTGATCCCAGTTAACGATGCGCCAGAAGCGGTTGACGATAGCGCAACCGCTAATGAAGATACGATAATTACTATTAATGTGTTGGCTAACGATAGCGATGTTGAAAACGAAGCTCTGACCATAAGTAAGATTGCTGGCAGGGCCGTTACCGATGGCGGCGCAGGTGTTGATATTAGTGTGGCAGGGGTTGTTGTTGGCAGTGCCAAATTGCTCGGCGGCAAAATTATATTTACCCCCGGCGACGAGCTCGACAAGCTTACCCAAGGGGCCAGTAAAACAGTTGAATTTGAATATAGCGTGAAAGATGCCAGTGGTGCGTCGGAAGCGAGATCTACTGCGAAGGTGGCGATAACTGTAACGGGCACTGACGATGCCAGTGTGTTGGTGGCGGATGTTAGCAATGGACAAGAAGATACTAATATTATTGGCAATGTATTAACAAATGATAGTGATAGTGATGATGTGCTTGAAGTAACTAATTTCACTATAGCCGGCGATAGCACTACTCATAATGCAGGCGATAGTGTAAGTATTGGTGGCAAGGGTAGTATTGTTATTACTAGTGATGGCGGCTATACCTTTACGCCAATAGCCAATTATAACGGCAGTGTGCCTCAAATCACTTACAATACTAATACCGGTTTCAGCAGCACATTAACGCTTAATGTAATGGCGGCGAATGATCTTACCATGACGGTAAATGATTCAACTACGATCTTGAAAAACACCAGCAAAACGATCGATGTGTTGGCAAATGATAGCGATGTAGATAGCAGCAGCTTCACCATTAGCACGATTCAAGGCCAAGATGTGTCGAGTGGTCAGACGGTTAGCATTATTTCTGGTGGGGTCAATATTGGTACTGCACATGTTATTAATGGAAAAGTTGAGTTTACGCCAACAACAAACTATACCGGCAATACATCATTTAACTATACGGTAAATGATGGGACGGATGAGTCGGCTGCTGCAACGGTAAACTTGTCGGTAAGGGGAGTTAATGCCAGCTTGGTCGGCTCTAGCTCGATAACAGAAGGGCAAAGTTCATTTTATAATGTGCAGCTAGATCAAGCGGTGACGCAAGACACTGTCTTTACCGTACAGGTCAATAATGGTAGCGCCACGAGGGTTGATGCTAATGGTTATGCCCAGTCGCATCAAAATATTATGTTGGGTGGATATTATACTAACGTATATTTCTCCGATTATATTGGTGGAACAGTGCATCATGTTACGTACACTTATAACAGTGTGCCAAACAATTCTGCCGGTACATCGTTCAGCTCCATGGTTGGTCCTGCCAATGTAACTTGGGATTATACCGTTGAAAAAGGCGGTGCAGTGCAAGTTGGAGGTACGGTTCAAGTGGTGGTTCGGGCAGGGCAAACACAGTCAGAAAGTTTCGAGGTTCAAACTTGGCAGGAAAGAGTGGTGGTCGACTTATGGCAGCGTCATAGCTATGCCTCAGGTCGCGATACCGAAAATTTCTCGATGAATATTTCATCAATCAGTGGCGGCAGCCAAAGTCCATTTGAAAATAATTACAGCAGCAAATATGTGACGATTTATGATGCAAGTACTGTTTTAGGTGTCTCGCCTATTGCTTTGGACTTGAATGGGGATGATCAGATCGGCGTGACGGGGGAGACAACGTCTCAAGATAAAAGCGCCGATGCAAAAATTGGATTTACTGTTGAATTTGATATCGATGGCGATGGCATAAAAGATATTATTGAGTGGTTCGATGGTTCTGGTGACGGTATCTTGGTTGATAATCGTGATGGCAATGCGGCTAACGATATGGACGGGTCGCGCTTGTTCGGAGATGAAGGCGGTAAGTATGCGCATGGATTCGATAAGTTAGTGTTGCTGGATACCGACGGCGATCTACAGCTTAGTGGTTCGGAATTGAATGGTTTAAATCTCTGGATTGACGATGGTGATGCAATCGTTGAGGATGGTGAGCTGATAACTCTGGGCGAAGCCGATATTACTAGCATTTCTATTGCCGCAAATATTATTACTGATGTTGACGGCAAGCGATATATTAGGTCGGAAGTAACAAAAGCTGACGGTTCCAAAATCCTCAGCGAAGATGTTTGGTTTGAAAAGGTGGGTGACGGCGTTTCAAATAGTTTTGTGATGGAAACAAGCACCGCGAAAATCATTAATTTAAATGAGCTGGATTTCAGTAGCTTGTTTGGCAGTGCCGGTGTCGGCAGTTATGTGGTGAAGTTTAGCAGCGGCGTGCTTGTGGCCAATGGAATTACCTACTTAAGCGGAGATAGTATTAGTGCGGCGAACTGGAGTTCTGTAACTATGAGCGGTATTGATGCGGCGGACTTAGATCTCAAAATAACAGCGAGTTTGCTCGATGGCAGATCGGTTACTGCGGCTATTGCGACGGGTAATATTACTGAACATGAGGTGGACACCTTGATTGATGTCGAGCCATATTTTTCCGATGCTGCCAGCAGTGATGCCGAAGAATCAAGCTCCGAGGCCTTAGAGCCTGAGTTTGTAACCTGCGATTTTGGTCTGGCTGAAGAGGGGCAGGGCCTGTTCCTTGAGGACAATGTTAGTGACGTAGTTGGCAGCGATGAACTTCAGCTTTATGGTGCCGTCAATCATATTCAGAACTTTGATCTAAGCGAAGACAGTATTGATATCAGCGATATTCTCGACATCGATGACGGCAGTATCGAAGATATTGTTCAGTACCTGACTTTGGGTGAAGATGAGCAGGGTAATGCGGTGTTAACTATCAATGGCAATGATACCGATGCTGAACAGCAGCTGGTGTTTGATAATTTGGATATTGATTCGATCCGCCAAGGCATCGAATGTTTTGATTGCGATAATAGTGACCTGCTTAATAAGATGCTGGAAGCTGAAGTCTTGGTGATCTAAGTGTGAGTAACGGGAGCGCAAAGCTCCCGTTGCGATTAGTTGCATCAGTCCTATTTTTTACAGCGGCGGCGAGCCGCTGCGTTAGGACGCAAGCTTAGGGCCGGGGCTATCTGGGCTTTGATGGTTAGGTTCAGCTAAAATTAAAGAACTTAATTTTAATTTGATTGTCTTAAGCACTCTCTCTTGGTCAGTGTTATGCTGCACTTTTTACCCTCTCTATTTATGTTTAGGTCACCGTTATGAAACAATTTATTTTTGCCCTGGCGCTATTAAGCCTGGCTAGCAGCTCGGCCCATGCCGGCTTTTGGGATTTTCTTTTTGGCGCCGACCAAGATAAGACCGAGACTCCGGCGGCTCAGCCAGGAGAAGTGTTACTGCAAAACTTAGGCCAGCAGCTGGGCGTGAGTAAAACTCAGGCCCAGGGTGGTATGGGCGCGCTATTACAACTGGTGCAAAGTAATTTAGAGACAGACCAATTTACCCAGTTAACGGACTCCATGCCGGAGCTGCAAAGTTTGCTGGCGGCCGCACCGCAGATATCAGAACAGAGCGGTACCAGCACAATTAACGGATTGTTGTCCCAGGTGGGTGGTTTAGGGAAGAGCGTCGCCAGCCTGAACACCCTAAAAGCACAGTTTGACGAGCTTGGCCTGGATACCAAAATGATTGGCCAGTATGGGAAAATCGCCCTCGACTACTACAAAAGCCAAGACCCTGAAAACGCTCAAATGATCGAGCAGGGCTTGGGGCTGGCGAAACAGTTTATCCAATAGGCTTGATTGCCGTCGTTTCTAATTCCCGCTATGCTGCGTTAACAACAATAAATCAAGACGCAGCCGCTTGGGCAAGCACTTAAAATCAAAGGCCGGTACCCAGCTGGCCTGAGCATTCACCGCGGCCCCATCTTAAAGTCAAACATCTCAGCGATGTGTGTTTGGGGTGTGGGTTATGGCCATGCAGTAGAGCGTGTCAGCCATATGTCGACCCTGGGGGCTATAAACCGGGGCATTGAGTAATACCCCGCCAAGCTCAAATCTATAATAGCGCGGGCGGCAAACCAGATCGCCACTCGATTCACTTCATTGCTGACTTGGCTGAGTTGTAATGGTGACATTGATACGGTGTTTGTTGTTGCCGGGCTAGATGGCTCGGCTTTAATAGTTAGCAGTAATCTGGTGTAATAAGTATTGGATTTGAGGCGAATGGATTCGATGCAAAGTAGGGATATGAATAATAGTGTGGTTTAGATCGGTAAAAATAGTATTCAGTCTAATAGCGTCGGCATTGTTTTTTTCGCCGCTACAGGCTCAGAATATTGAAACGCAAAACGTAGATCCGGCTGCTCGCTGTTTAAGTGGTGGCATTTTAAATGGCTACCGCTGCAAAAGTGATGACCCTGATTTTGATGACGGTGTCCGTTATAGCGTCCAGCTGCTACAGAATCAAAAAAACAATGAAACAGTTTTTACCGAACCTTTATATCATCAAACCCACTTAGGTGGTGGCCGATCATTTATTTATTTGGGTGAGTACCAAACTAAAGATGAGGCTGTTGCGGCTGCCGCTGAGCTTGTAGCCGGGAATAATTTAGCTCTAGCGCAATGGCGCCCAGCGATTGTTGAAATTGATAAAAGCCTTAGTATACCGGCAATACGATTGGTGCAGATGTATCAAAATGAAAGCTACGCTTATTTAGCGCCCAAGGACCCCAAGCCTGAGCAGCTAGTCCTTAGCCCGCAGCCCAATAGCCCTAAGCCCATTTTAGCGAATGGGCCAGCCGCCAGCTTTCAGCAATTTAAAAGTTATTTTACTATTCAGTTGGGCAGTTATGTGCGTGGGCCAACTCGCTTAAATTTTATTCGTAGAAATAAAAATGTTGGCTTGCTGTGTCGCACTAAGCGCAATGGTCAGCTGGCGGTGTATACCGGCGCCTATCGCGACCGGTCTCAGGCTGAGCGGCGTTTAGCTAAACTCGCGCTCAAGGGTTATGTATTAAAGCTCACTGATGAAGATATGCTAAGTTGTGGCGAGGCAACATCAAAAATATTAGTTTACTCCAAATCCTCCATGGTGCCGGCCAAGCAACAAGTCGTGGCTGCGGCTAACGTTTCTCCAGCCAAGTCAGCTAGTGTCAAGATAAGTTCTGGAGCAACGCCCAAAAACTGGGAGCCCGGAGCGAGAGAGCCGTTTTTTACCGTGCAGCTAGCCGCTTTCAAGACGCGTCAGCGAGAACGTCGATTTATCGATCAGCATCAGCAGTTAAATCTACTTTGCCGCATTCGTCGCAATGGTAAGTATGCGGTTTATAGTGGTCAATTCAAACAGGCTGCTGAAGCAAAGCGGCATATGGCGGCGCTGCCACTTAAGCAAGGTTATGTCTTGCGCTTAAATGGTGAGTTGCTGCCCGCTTGTCGCGGCTAAATTGTTGCGGCGTTAGTATGACGTTGGGTTTTGATTCGGCGCCATCGGCGGCGCCGCTTATAGGATTATTTAAAGCTGTGTTCTGGCGCTGGGAAAACGCCGGATTTAACATCAAGGGCGTATTTTTGCAGGGCGCTGGGAATATCACCCGCTTCGGCTAAAAAGTTTTTCGAAAACTTGGGTGGGTTTTCAGTAAGGCCTAAAATATCATTGATCACCAATACTTGAGCATCGGTATCTTGGCCGGCGCCAATACCAATGGTGGGCATCGATACTGCATGGGTTACTCGGTTCGCGACTAAGCTGGGCACACATTCCATCACTAATAAATCGGCTCCGGCTTCATCTAAGGCTTGAGCATCGCGAACAATGGTATCGGCTTGCTCTTCGGTTTTACCTTGCACCTTGTAGCCACCTAATTTGTTGACTGATTGAGGTGTTAGGCCGAGGTGGGCGCAGACGGGAATGCCGCGTTCAGACAGCATTTGTACTGTTGGGGCCAGCCATTCGCCGCCTTCGAGTTTCACCATATGGGCGCCAGCTTGCATTATGCGGGTGGCGTTAGCCATCGCTTGCTCGGGGCTAGCGTAAGTCATAAAGGGCATGTCACCCATGATTAAAGACTTGTCATTACCGCGAGCCACAGCCTCAACGTGGTAGATCATCTGCTCCATGGTAACTGGAATGGTCGAGTCAAAGCCGAGTACGGTCATGCCCAAGCTATCGCCGACGAGCAGTACTTCAACACCACAGCGCTGGGCCATGGCGGCCATAGGGGCGTCGTATAAAGCTACCGTAATAAACTTTTCACTGTCGGCTTTCATTTTTCGAAGCGTAGTGGTGGTTACGGCTTGGGTCAATGGGCTCTGCGCCACTGGACTGGAATAAGGCATAAGGTCTCCGCCTGATTAATGGGCGCTTGTAAAACTGTAATTTCCCGTGATGGCTGCGTCCGTGATCTACTCGAACCCTCATGTCTTTCTATACATTGAGCTGGTGCAGATGGTGCCTCCTGGCGGTATGTTCTTACTTGTCTTGCTCACGGAAAAATGACGTTTCTTTAGGCGCCCTTATTACAATAATGGTTTGGGGTTGTAATAGTGTCGACCGCTTTTTACGGTTAACAAATATTCGACAAATTGTTGGTAGTGCTCAATATTACCATTCAGGTCGAGCTCGGCCACATTAACCTGCAGCAACGGAGCGCCTTGATAATAGTGAAAAAAATGGGTGTAGGCTTCATTGAGACGCTGTAAATAATCGTGGCTGATGTTTTGCCCCTGGTGTTGCCCGCTGACCTGAATTCGTTCAGCTATAACTTCGGTTGGCGCTTGCAGCACGATGACTAAATCTGGGCTGGGTAAATTAAAGGTCAGTTGTTGGTACACCTGGCGATAAATTTTGAGCTCATCTTCATCGAGAATTAGCTGGGCAAATAACTGGTCCTTATCGATTAGGAAGTCGCTAATCACCGACTCGGCAAACATATCCTCCTGTTGTAGGCTCTGGGCTTGTTTTATCCGCTCGAATAAAAAGAATAGCTGGGTTTGCAGGGCGACGCTCTTGGGGTCTTGGTAAAAACGCGCTAGAAATGGGTTGTCGGCTTTACTTTCTAACAACGGCCGGTGTTGGAAGCTATAACTCAGGTTTTGCGCTAAACCAGACTTGCCTATGCCAATCGGACCTTCGATGGCGATATAGCGAGGTAAATTCAAACCATCACAGTCCCAGGGTAGCTCAAAGCCTGCAGTTTCCATTAATCCACTCCGCTGTCGCTTAGCTGTCGCAAACCTTCGCTGCCTAATTTAGCTATTAACTCAGCTAGGTTGTCGCCCTTGGGCAGCAATGGCGGCGAGTAGATGTCGGCCAGGGGCTGCAATACGAAGTTACGATTGTGCATTTCCGGGTGGGGTATTTGCAAGCGCGGGATATCAATCTCTAGCTCGCCAAACAGCAAAATATCAAGATCTAGAGTGCGCGCCCCCCAGCGCTCCCGGCGAACGCGGCCCAATTTGTTTTCGATGTTTTGCAGCTGATCGAGTAGGGCTAGGGGCTCCAGGGCGGTATCGATGGCTGCAACACCGTTAATATAATCTGCTTGCCCCGCTGGGCCAATGGCGACGCTGCGGTACCAGGGGGATTGCTGAATCAGTTTGCTGCCGGGGATGGCGGCGATCAGTTCAAGGGCTTGCTGCAACTGCTGCAGGGGTTCGCCTAAATTTGCGCCCAAGCCAATATAAACCCGCTGCATAGCTTATTCGGCCTTGGGCTTCTTGCGACGGCGACGCGGCTTACGCGGCCCACTAGGCAGCTGCTTAACCATTGTTTCGCGCTCTTCTTCATTGACGTCTTGGTAGTCGGTCCACCATTGGCCTAGGTCATCAAGTTGCTCGCCGGCCTGCTCGCGTAACAGCAAAAAATCGTAAGCGGCGCGAAATTTAGGGTGCTCATGCAAGCGTTGCGCGCGGTTACCGTGACGGCTGCCTAATCGCCCTTGCAGGTCCCATATTTCACGCATGGTGATTAAAAAGCGTTTGGGGATGGCGGTGTGTTTTTGCTGCTGATCAATAACGTAATGAGCCGCTTTTTGCAGGGCGATAGCTGGGGGGTGTTGGCCCTTGGTTTCGGCTAGGCGCTGTTGTAGCGGTGCCCACATCAATGCGGCAAGAATAAAGGCCGGTGTTACCCGTTGTTCATTGGCTAGGCGCTTATCGGTATTTTCCATTACCTGCTGCAGCATCGCCTGGTTGATTTCAGGCTGCTTATTGAGTTCTTCTGCGGTTGCGGGGAACAAATGGTCCAGCAGTTTATAGCTCTGTAGCAATGGCAGTACTGACTTGGCGTGGCCGCTTAAAAATAATTTTAGGCTTTCATCGAACAGGCGGGCAGAGGAAATATTACGCAGCAAAGGGCCGAGCTCGGCAATCGGCGCAGCGGTCTTGGGCTCGATTTGAAAGTCGAGCTTGGCGGCGAATCGTACCGCCCGCAGCAGTCGCACCGGATCTTCTTGGTAGCGAGTCTTGGGGTCGCCAATCATGCGTACCAGGCGCTGTTCGATATCTTCCATGCCATGGGTGTAGTCATGAACCTTAAAGCCATCGAGTGAGTAGTACAGGGCGTTTATAGTGAAGTCTCGGCGTAGGGCGTCGGAACGCATATCGCCGTAGACATTGTCCCGTAGCAGCATGCCCTCAGCAGACTGCTGCGACAATGTCGAATTGCTGACGCTGTCATGATTGGCGCGGAAGGTAGTGACTTCAATGATTTCACGACCAAAACGCACATGTACAATTTTAAACCGGCGGCCGATGATACGACCGCTGCGAAATAAGCGATTGACCTGCTCCGGGGTAGCGTTAGTGGCAACATCAAAGTCTTTAGGCTGCCCGCCTAATAGCGTATCGCGAACGCCGCCACCGACTAAATAAGCTTCATAGTTGGCCTCTTGCAGGATTTTCATCACTTTAATGGCGCTGCGGCTGATTTTACGGCGGCTAACATTGTGGCCATCACGGGGGATGACTCGCGCCTTCTCAGGATATTGCGTGCTGCTAGAGGTAAAGGGTTTGGTCAAACTTTTGATAAGGCGTTTAAGCATAGAGTACGTCGGTTGGTTTCAGTGGGATGTTACGGCCCTTAGATTTTGGGCAGAAGTGTAACACGGAGGGGTGACAATGCCCATTTTCAGAGGTAAGTAGGAACTAAGTTGGCCAAGTAGCGACTAATGCACAGTGTTGGGAGTGGTTTTGGCCAGTGTAGGTGACTTTAACTTGGCCTGAAGCAAAACGGGAAGACCGAAGTCTTCCCGCTCAAGCAAGATGTAAATGTTTGTTTTTATTAGGCCTTTCCTTGCCCTAAAACTAGCAACTTGCTTAGCTGGTAAACCCTTTCCAGTGCGTGCAGTCAGTTTTACGCTTGTTATTATTATTATTTTTTGTGCTTATTATTATTTGTTTTTGCAACAATATTGGTTGCAATAAGTTACGCACTAAACCGTGCATATTTACTATCGTTATTATTATTACAAGTTTTGATTTATTTTTATTATTTGTTTTTCTTATTTGAGCTTCTACATAGCATGGCTTGTGCCAACTTATGTAAAGGTAATAAAATCAATAACTTAGATCAACAATCAATGCTTTTGTGCAAAGCTGATTCTTTTCAGACGTTACCTTTTGTTTCGATTGTTGTTACAACCTAGACAGCAGGTAACACTTTGTTTTTTGAAGGGCAATTAAAGTGCCGGCAGGCGATGACATATGCCACCCCAGCTGGTTGAGCTGGGGTGTTGGCTAGAATGTGGGTATTGGAGGAGGGTTTTATTTTACCGCAGCAGCAATAGCGGTGGCCTTCTTGCGGGGGATGCCTAGGCGCTGGCGTCGCTCCCATAGGCATTTGCGGCTAACACCGAGTTTGCGCGCCAATTCGGTTTCACTCATGGTTTCCTGGTGTTCTAGCACAAAGCGCTGAAAATAGTCTTCCAGCGACAAGTCTTCGGCGGGTTCGCTGTGTATTTGGCGGCGAGTGAGTGTTTTCTGAATAATATCGAGATCATGGGGGTCCTCCAGTTCAACCAGATCAAGGTCGATGCCCAGTAATTCGTGAGAAATTTCTAAATCATCCTCACACAATATGACTGAACGCTGGATGGCGTTTTCCAGTTCCCGCACATTGCCGGGCCAAGTGTAGGTGGTGATTGACTGGATCGCTTCGGGTGACAGTTTTAACAGCGGTTTTTTCATTTGTTCGCAATAGCGGTCGAGCATATGCTCGGCCAGGGCGAGAATATCTTTGCCGCGGTCACGTAACGGCGGCAAGTCTAATTTGAGCACATTGATGCGGTAGTACAAATCTTCCCTAAACTTACCTTCCTCGCACAGCTGGCGTAAATCTCGGTGGGTTGCCGCGACTAGACGAACATCGACCTTGCGTGGCTGGATGGCGCCAATGGCTCGTACCTCACCCTCTTGTAATACCCGCAGCAAGCGAGCCTGAGCTTCTAGGGGCAGCTCGCCAATCTCATCCAGAAATAGCGTGCCGGTGTCGGCGGCGGCAATTAAACCTTCGCGGCGACTATCGGCACCGGTAAAAGCCCCTTTCTCGTGACCAAATAATTCGGCTTCCACCAATGTTTCAGGAATAGCGGCACAGTTGACGCTAACAACCGGGTTGCTGGCGCGTGGGCTTTCCTGATGGATAGCTTTGGCGGCCAATTCTTTACCGGTGCCGGTTTCACCGTAAATTAAGATAGAGGCGCTAGTCGGCGCGACTTTATGGATACGGTTGTACAGGGTTTTCATTACTGGGCTGGAGCCAATCATGCCGCTGATAGCATGATTAGAAGATTTGGAAGCCTTTACGCGGTTGGCTTCGGAGCGAGCTTTGCCGATGGCACGTTTTACTGAGTTGACCATCTCATCGTGATCAAAGGGCTTGGCAATATAGTCCACTGCACCAAGGCGCATGGAATCGACTGCCGAGCGCAGGCTGGCGTAGCTGGTCATAATCAATACCGGTACTTCACCGGCTAGCTGTATCAAATCCGTGCCTGGAGCGCCGGGGAGGCGTAAGTCGCTGACGATAAGGTCATAGCTGTTGAGACGATAGCGGCTAGTGGCTTCCTTGACCGAGCTAGCTTCGTGAACGGTATATTTATTCCTTTCTAGAAGACGGCGCAGGGCCGTGCGGATAATAGCTTCGTCTTCTACGATTAGAATTTGGCTCATAATTTAAACTGGCTCAGCTGTATAGTTATCACTAGTTTGACTACCCTAGTTATCGGTTTCAAGTTCTAGCGGGAATTTTAAGATAAATTGCGCGCCAGATATAGCCTCATTACACATAAGGTTTTGTATTTCTAGTTGAGCGCCGTGTTCTTCCATTATGCTAAAAACCATCGCCAGGCCCAAACCCGTACCTTCACCGGGGTCTTTGGTGGTGAAGAAGGGCTCTAAAATTCGATCAATAATCTCGGGCGCTATCCCCGGGCCTTGGTCGGCAACACTGATTTTAAGCTGCTGCTGATCGATTTCCTGCTCCAGGCAAATATCTCCGCCATCGGGGCTGGCGTCGCGGGCGTTGCTGAGCAGGTTGACAAAGACTTGGATTAGCCTCTGGCTATCGCCTTTGATTGCGGCACCAGGCTTGATTCGGTTGTGGTAATGAACCTGTGTGTGGTGGTGCTGCAGGGACAATAAGCCAATCGCCTCTTCGGCACACAGCCGCAAGTCTACTGCTTGAAATTGCTGCTGTTCGGTTTGACCACTGTGGGAGAAGTTGACCAGGGATTGCACAATACGAGTAATTCGGTCGGTCTGTGACAAAATTTGCTGAGCGGTTTCTAACACTTCTGGGTCGCTACTGTCGTATTTGATGTTTTGCGCCAAGCAAGCGATACCGGTTACTGGGTTGCCAATTTCATGGGCGACGCCGGCGGCCAAGCGGCCAACCGAGGCCAGCCGCTCGCTGTGCATCAGCTCCAGCTCTAGGCGGTGAGTTTCGCTGACATCTTCCAATAGCACAACTGTACCGATGGGGTTGGTGTTGGTGGGGCTGCGAATTTCAGATTTATGTAGGCTAATCCAATGGGGCGAACCATCCAATTGAACTTCTTGGTTGGCTAAATGGGTGCTGCCATTGGTTAGGAAGTCGGCTATTAACGGCTGCCAGGGCTCGGGTAGGTCGTCCAGGTGGGAGCCGCTAATGACTTCAGGGCTGAGTTGCGTAAGCTGGCCCATCGCTTGGTTCCACATTACTATTTCCAGGTCTGAGCCTAAAGCGCAGACTGCCATAGGCAACTCTTGCAGAGTATTGCGGTGATAGAGGCGCAGGTGGTTTAGGGCCAGGGCGACCCCTTTGAGTTCAACTCTATTTTTGTCTAAGCGGGTTTCAATCAGTTTGACATCGGTAGAGATTATACTGCTGTCGGTGCTCACCAAGGGGATATGCCGGCTCATGATATCGCTGGCGACACGTATCCCAAGTAGGCCGCTAAGGTTGGATTCCAGCCGCTGGCGCAGGCGCCGCAATGCATAAGGGCGGCGTTCGCTGTATTGCAACGATGATTGGCTTAGGGCTTTTTCTATTTCTGCCCGGGCCAGCTCGACGCCTAGGGGCTCGGCCAAGTGGCGTTGAAAGTCATCTACACTAAAAACATTTAGGCGGTCTCGCAACGGTCGGCTAAGCTCGTCTTCGGCGCAGAGTTGGGCGCTATAGTTCTCGGCTTCGCTGGCCTGCCAGTAGTAGGAGGCGGCGACAAATACCAGACTATTCAAGGTCAGTGATAATAGCGTCATGCTATCCCAATAGTGCAGGCCAATGTTCAGCCGCAAACCCATAGCAGAAATTTGATCAATGCCGGCGAGAGCAGGGATAAATAAGCCGAGCAGCCATACGCTGAGGCCCGCGATCAAACCTCCGATCAGGCCTCGGCTATGACCGCGCGGCCAGTACACCACCGCAATTAATCCGGGCACAAATTGACAGCCGGCGATAAAGCACAGCAAAGCCAAGTCAGTTAGGCTGAAACTGTCATAAAGTACTTGGGATAAAACGAAGCCACCGAGAAAAATAAAACTTACCGCCAGCCGGCGCAACTTTAATAGCTGCTGGTTTATATTGCGATTGCGGCGAATACCAGTCAGCGGCAGCAGCCAGTGATTAAGCATCATCGTGGCCAGGTTGGCGGCAATGGTAATCAGTGCTGTGGTGGCAGCAGATAAACCGGCCAGGTACATAAGCAGGGCTAGGCTTGGATGTTCTAATAGCAGTGGAATACCGAGTGAAAAGTACTCGGGGCTGGTCGGTACGCTCAGTTCAAAGCCGGCCCATAAAATAGGGAACATTGGCAGCGCCATGACCAGTAATAATAATGGGAAGGCCCAGCTCAAGCTGTGAGTGATGCGATTGTCGGGTTGGGCTACCACGGCACTGTAAAACATTTGTGGCATGATCAGAGTGCTGGCAATAAACACCAGCAGTAGAGTATGGGAGGCGGTATCTTGTAAGGGTGAATACAGAAGTTGCAGATTTTCAGGGTGTTGTTGCAACCAGGCATCAAGCCCATCAAAGCCATCAAACACACTAAATACCGCCAGCGCCCCAACCAGGTTGATGGCAATGACCTTGACCAAGGTGTCAAAGGCCAGTACCACCGGCAGTGAGTGTTTGTTTTGTTTGTAGGCGCTGATGGATAGCGTTATTGCTGCGACCACCAGCACATAAGCCCAGCTGAATAGGCGATTGCTGTGGTGCCAGGGCGTGTCGCCATGACCGCTGTGGCTGAGTACCTCAAAGCTGGCCGCAACACTTTGTATTTGTGCTGCTAACAGTGGCAATAGCGCAAAAAACATCAGTGCGGTGGCGATAATGCCGGCGCTGTTACTGTGGTAGCGAAATACCAATAAATCAGCCAGAGAGCGCAGCTGAAAGCGCCGGCACAGATCGACCAGGGGCGTGAGGGCAATGGGTGCAAACAAAAATACAGTGCCGGTGCCAAGAAAATAGGCCAAAGCGCCATAACCTTGTTCGAGCGCCAGTTCGGTAATGCCGTACAGGCTCCAAGCGCTGGCAAAAACACCTAGGCTGAGAATATAAACAATGGGGTGGCGGTTGAGCTTTTGAGGAAACCAGGTTTGCCGGGCGGCCCAGCCTAGGCCATATAAGAGCCCAATATAAGCCGCACTCGCGGCGACTAGCAGGGCGCTATTAAGATTCATTTCGGCGCCCGCGAAACTGTAAAATAAAGGCGGTCAGTATCACTCCAGACCATATGATATAGGGCCGCAACCAGCTGCCTTCCGGGTTGATCATCCAGTTAAGTAGGCTGGGTGAAAATACATAGGCGAGTATTAAAACCACAATCAGCAGGCGTTGATTGTTCATAACGGGGCGCGAACCTTTTTGAAAGTGGCCAGATGTTACGCAAAGCCAGTACTAATTGGAACGATTATCGTCACGCTGAGGTGTTGGTTTGCCTCAGTTCGGTAATGCCAGCCAAAGCCAGTGGCTGCCAGTGCGCCACTGCCCATTGCAGCAGTTCTGCTAGTGAGGCTTGTGCCAATGCTTCGGGCGGCCGCTGCTTTAGCAGTTGCAGGCAGCAATAGATGTTGGCTGCGGCGGTATTAGTATTGAGTGCCGGGGCGTGATTTTGCTTGCTGAGCTTTTGCCCTTGTGAATTAACAATAACGGGTATATGGCTGTAGTGTGGCGGTGTTTGCCCTAGGCATTGATAGAGATAGAGTTGCCTCTGGCTGGAGTCTAATAAATCGATGCCGCGGACAATATGGGTAACGCCCTGGGCGATATCATCGCAGACCACTGCCAGTTGGTAGGCAAACAACATATCCTTGCGACGCAGGACAAAGTCACCCACCTGTTGTTTTAAATTTTGCTGGCACCGACCCTGTAGTTGGTCATTAACGACCAGTGCTGTTGGGGCTTGGCTAATGTCCAGGCGCCAGGCCCAGCCTGGCTCGAGTAGCTCAAGTTGCTCGGTGTAACAGCGGCCACTATGTATGCCTGACTGGTCGCGCAGTTGTTGACGCGAACAGCGACAGGGGAAAATTAAGCCAAGTTGTTTTAGTTGTTCAAGGCAATCGAGGTAGCGCTGGCTGTTTTGATGCTGCCATTCTATGTCGCCGTCGTGGTGCAGACCATGGGCCGCTAAGCTGGCAATAATAATTTCGCTGGCTCCGGGCTGCTGCCTGGGCGGATCGATATCTTCGAGACGTAGTAGCCATCGGCCTTGCTGGGCTTTGGCATCTAAATAACTGGCCAGCGCTGCGAGCAATGAGCCTAGGTGTAGCGGGCCTGTTGGGGATGGAGCAAAGCGACCAATATAGGCGGGCGGATTCATAGTCGGGGGGATTTAAGGTAGGGCATAGGCCCTACCTTAATGGTGTTTAGCCACCTATCTGCTTTTCCTTGATTTCATCAAGGGTTTTACAGTCCACGCACAAAGCTGCGGTGGGGCGGGCTTCTAAACGGCGAATACCGATATCAACACCACAGGCATCACAAAAGCCATAATCATCAGCTTCGATACGCTCCATGGTCGAGTCGATTTTCTTAATTAGCTTGCGCTCGCGGTCGCGGGTACGCAGCTCAAGGCTAAACTCTTCTTCCTGACTGGCACGGTCTGCCGGGTCGGGGAAGTTAGCTGCCTCGTCCTTCATATGGCTCATGGTGCGATCAACTTCTTCCATAAGCTCGGTTTTCCATGAAATCAGCAAGCCTTTAAAGTGCTCACGCTGAGTTTCATTCATGTATTCTTCGCCTTTTTTAATCTGGTAAGGCTCGAATCCTCTAAGTGTAAAGCCGCCGGGGGCTGGTTTTGCCTTGGGCATTGTGTGTACGCCTCTTAATCAATACAGACCCGCAAGATGGGGGTCCGCTCACCTTTTTTCAAGGGTCCCTAAAATCGAACGGTGCAAGCTACCAGAACTCATGGTCTGGTGCCAGTAGTTTTTAGCATAGACGTTTAACTATAAAGTGCTTATGTGTACTTAGGTGACACAAACCGCTGAGGTAGTGCTTTGTTGGTGTTAATATGACCGCCGCAATGTCCACAGCAGAATATTATGAAGTTTACCCCTCCCTTGACCGAAGCCGTATTTCTACGCCGCTATAAGCGCTTTTTGGCCGATGTGGTGATTGACGGTGTGGAAACCACCGTGCATTGCCCTAATACCGGCTCAATGAAAAACTGTATGGCCGAGAACCAGCCCTGTTGGCTGTCTCTGTCGGCTAGCCCCAAGCGGAAATACGCCTACACCTGGGAGCTGGCCACCGGCCCCGGCGGTGACTTGATAGGGGTGCACTCGGGTCAGGCCAATAAATTAGTGGAGGAGGCTATTGCGGCCGATGTCATCGAGCCATTGCGGGGCTATCAGCAGTGTCGGCGCGAGGTTCGCTACGGCCAGGAGAACTCTCGTATTGATCTGTTATTACAGCAAGGTCGACATGATTCACGGGATTGTTATGTTGAAGTGAAAAGCATGACCTTAATGCGTCAGCCGGGCCTGGGTGAATTTCCCGATGCGGTGAGCCAACGCGGCAGCAAGCATATACGTGAGTTAATGGCGATGATGGCAGTCGGGCACCGGGCGGTGCTGTTGTTTTGTGTTCAGCACTCGGGTATCAAAAGCGCCAGTATCGCCGCCGACATTGATCCCGTTTATAGCCATACTTTGGCGGGGGCCGTGGCCGCCGGCTTGGAGGTGTATGTTTATGCTTGCGAGCTAAGCCCCGCAGAGATAGCGATAAATAGAGCCCTAGAGTTTAAGCTTCCGCCTCGCTAGGAGGTGCAAAGCTGGTCAAAATATCCAGCGGTAGCTGCCATTGCTTGAGCCACTGGCTGGCTTGTGGCCGTTTTAAAATTTTACGGTTGTACAGAATGCAAATCTTGGCCGCGATATTAGTTTGCTCCATTAAAATGGTAAGCGGGCGGTCTAGGTCGCTGGGTTTGTATGGGTCGGTATCAAGGGCGTGGATTAATTCTGCGGGCAGGTGCCAGTCGCGCGCGCACTGGTAGCTTAATTCGCGATTATGGTGGTTAAATAGCTGGTAGCAAAGTTCTTCCATATACATTTTTTGATCTGGCCGCCGCTGCAGGCAAAATTTTAAGAAATGCTCACAGATTAAAATTCCAGAAAATTGGCAGGCCATTAAAAAGCACAGCTGGTAGCTAGAAACTTGCTTGGCGGCACCTAAGCGTTTAGCCAGTAAAATGGCAAAGTTACCAAACCGCCAAAGCTTTTGGTTGAGCGCTGGGGCGATATGATGGATGGCCTGGAAGCTGGGCTTCACCATGGGTAGCAGCAGGTGGCAGCTGTGCATATCAAGTTGATGGCTAGAAAGCTTTGCCGCCGCAGCAGGGCTGATGGATAAGTTTTGATACGGCTCTAGTTCCGGCTGTAGATCGATACAGTCATTAATTAGCGTTAGTCGTTGGTGGTGGCTTAGCTTGGGTTGTAACAGTTGAAATCCCATTGTAGGCCAGGGCGGTAGGTATAACTTGCGCGCTTGGTTGGAGCGAACCAGGAGCTTGGCGTCCTCATGAATAGAGTACTGCCATAGGCTGGTTTTATGAGAGTGCTGCGGGCGATCCGAAAAAAGATATTGAGTAAAGAGTTTGTCGATAGCGTTGGCTAGCTGTTCGCGGGTACGGCTGACAAATTCCGGTGGTAAGTTTTGAGTTGCGCCGACAGCCTCTGATTTTTGTGCGGGCGACGACTTTTTAGAAAGCTGCAGGGTTAATTCTTTGGTCAATTTTCACCTCAAGCATCCAGCTATGGGAGCCTGTTATAGTGAAGCTTAGACGGTAATGAAAATGTTAATTGAGTCACATTTATGGGCGATTTTTTTAAGCATTTTTCCGGCACAGGGCCCGGCAATGCATTTGCCCTCATGCGCAGTAAATAAGGCGCCATGTACGGCGCATTGGATTAGCTCTTTATCGTAATCAAAAAACACATTGGGTTGCCAGTGTAGCGGCAGGCCTTGGTGGGGGCAGCGGTTTAGGTAGATTGAAATCTGGCCGAATTTTTTAATCGCAAAATACTCCACCGCCTCGATTTCAAAACCAATACTGCTGGCTTCTTTTAGATCTTCGCTGGTGAAGGGGAGTTTTATATTGGCCATGGGGGTGCGAGTCTTGGTTTGGTTCGGGAGATAGGTGGGATTTTAGTTTAGTGGTTGGGATTGGGGAAGGAGTTTAGTTGAAGTATGTTGGCGATATTGAGGTGTGAGGCTTAGCTCTGGGGTTTTGTTTTCCAGGCTCTATGAGGCAGGAGCTGAAGTGAAGCCTCCTAGGACCAATTCCCCTGGAAGGAATTTGGGCTGGGTCGCAGACCGAAAGCCTGGATGGCTTGAGTCAAGTATTCACGGGCGTATCTGGAAAATAAAACGCCGGAGCTAAGCCGTAGGAGCTAAGCCGTAATAGAATCACGACACCAAAAGTACTCGGCTATTGGGTCTCGTTGGTAGGGCAGCGGCAGTAATCTGAGGTTGATGTTTGGATGTGGCGTGAGCCTAGGTTGTTAGTGCGAATCGCGTTCCTGCGCCAGCTGGAGTTGATGTTTCGATATGGTGTGGGCTTGGGCTGAAAGACGTCGCTGGTGGGTTTGAATGGATTCTGTGTCAGCTTTGGGGGATGGCCGCTACCGCCATCCGGGCTCTCGCGGCATACATCCCCATCCGGGGGAATCGCCGCTGCCGCCATCCGGGATTGGTGTTTCGATATGGTGTGGGCTTGGGCTGAAAGACGCCGCTCTTGCTCATCCGGAGCCGGGGGAATCGCCGCTGCCGCCATCCGGGATTGGTGTTTCGATATGGCGTGGGCTTAACCTGAAAGACGCCGCTCTTGCTCATCCGGAGCCCGCGGCATACATCCCCATCCGGGGGAATAAAAAACGGCCACCCTGGGGTGACCGACAACCGTGATTAGCCTGATAAGGAGAAGTGACCGTTTGATGAGTCTCTTCAACACCAACCGCTTGCGCCGTTGATGGTGTTAATAATAGCAATTATCATTATCATGTCAATAGTTTGTGAGAATCATTTTCAAAAACTTTGTTGTTAGCTGGCTTGGGCGGCTTCTATTTCGTCGGCTAGCTGCACCAATTTGGTTTTAGCTTCTTCGGTAAGATCATTCCAATGAGTATCATCTAAAGCCCCTTGTAGGGCGTAAAGCATGACCTTGGAAACATGGATGCCACGCAGTTTAATGCGCACGTAGGCCTCGGCGGGGCCCATATTCTTTAAGTCGTCATGGTTGTGGATGCCAATGGCGTTAAGAATGTTGACAGTGGCTATTCCAAGATTTTTCAATTGAATAAGCTCGGCTTCTCGATCCTTCATAATAAGTAAGTCCAATTTGTTATTTTTATTTAAAAGCCTATAAACTCTGGGTTTAGATGGCTATGTACCGCTTATTGAAGGCCTAATAGACCATAGAAATTTGCTCAGCGCAAATCAGTGCAGCCACTGTCTGGCGAGGCTCTGTTGCGGTAGCAGCTAAAGATGGTAATCTCGGTAGGAAGTAAGGTTAGAGATGCATATGTCAGAACCGAATAATTTAAGCTTTTCCCAGCTCACCGGCCGTAGCGAAAGTCACCTGCAGCACAGTCCTTTGTTTGATTGTTTGTTGCAGCGGCAAGCGTGCGCCAGTCTTGAGCAGCTGAGGGATCGGGCCGAGCGCGAAGCGGGTATTGATTTGCAGGTTGCCAGTGGTTTTCGCAGTTATCAGCGCCAGCTGGCTATTTGGCAGGGCAAGGCGGATGGTAGCAGGCCGGTTATGGATTTGCAGGGTAAAAAAGAGCTGGATGTTTCCCGTCTGAGTGAAATCGACTTGTGTCATTCTATTTTGCGCTGGTCGGCACTGCCTGGCGCTTCTCGCCATCATTGGGGCAGCGAAGTGGATGTGTTTGATTTGGCTGGATTGGAGCCTGGCTATCGGCTTCAGCTCAGCCCATGGGAATACAGCGCTAAAGGCCCCTTTGCAGCACTGAGCCTCTGGTTGGATCGCGTGCTGGCTGAGCCTGAATGCCCTTGGTTTCGTCCTTACGCCACGGATAGTTGCGCGGTAGCCACCGAGCCCTGGCATATAAGCTATAGTCCTATAGCTTCGACTTGCGCCGCCAGTTTTGACCAGCAGGTGTTTGAGCGGAATATACGCCAGGCTGACTTAGCCTTGCATCAGACGCTACTGGACAATGTCGAGGAACTTTACCATCGTTATATAAAAGGCCAGTCATAGCTATGCTAGTTATTTTTGATTGTGATGGTGTGCTGGTCGACAGTGAGCGCTTAGTGGCGGAGGTTTTTTCCCGGGGCCTGCGAGACTTGGGGGTGGATATTAGCGCCCAGCAGTGCCTGGAGCGCTTTATGGGACGGTCGATGCAAGCTTGTAAGGGTGAAATATTAGACCTCGTTGGCGGGCCTATACCGCCCGCTATGTCCCGACGAATGCAGGCTGAGACAAAAACAAAATTTGAAAACGAACTGCAGGCCGTCAGCGGAATAGAGCGAGTTATTGCCGGGCTTAAAGCGTTGGGCGTGCAAGACTGCGTGGCCTCTAGCGGCCAGCATAAAAAAATGCGGCTTAGCTTGGGTAAAACCGGGCTCTGGTCGCATTTTGAGGGGCGTATATACAGCGCCGATGATGTCGCCGAGGCGAAGCCCGCACCCGATGTCTTTTTGTACGCAGCGGCACAGCAGGGTTTTGAGCCGCATCGCTGTGTTGTGGTTGAGGATTCTGTCACCGGCGTAGAGGCTGCATTGGCGGCCAATATGCCGGTGTTATTTTTTAACCAAGCAGCCAATATGCGGCCTCATTGGCCTGACTTGGCGGTGCGGCAATTTGACGATATGAAGCAGTTGCTACCATTATTGCAGCAACAACAAAATAGGAATTCTAGATGACTGCGAAACCCGCCCTCGATGGGCCTGATGACGTTTGGCGAAAGCTAAGGCAAGAGGCCGAGCAGGCCACTCGCTGTGAACCGAGCTTGGCCAGTTTTTATCATGCGGTGATTTTAAATCACGGCGATTTGCCCGCGGCCTTGAGCTTTCACCTGGCCAGTAAGCTGGACGACCAAGCTGTGCCCGCCATGTTAATCCGCGAAGTAATCGACAAGGCTTATACTGAAGAGCCGCAGATGGTGGCATGTGCCATTGCCGATATGATGGCTCATTATCAGCGTGACCCGGCTTGCGATCAGTATTTAATGCCGTTTCTGTATTTCAAGGGTTTTCATGCCTTGCAGGCCTATCGGGTTGCTCATTGGTTGTGGTTGCAAGGTCGCGAAACCATGGCCTTGTTTTTTCAAAATCAAATTTCCCAAGTGTTTAGTGTCGATATCCACCCTGCGGCGACTCTAGGTTGCGGCATTATGATTGACCATGCCACCGGCGTGGTGATCGGCGAAACCGCCGTGGTGGGCGATAATGTGTCAATGCTGCATTCAGTCACCTTGGGCGGCTCCGGCTGCCAGGCTGGCAAGCGTCACCCCACTATTGAAAACGGGGTGTTGATCAGTGCTGGGGCAAAAATATTGGGTGATATATGTATTGGCAGTGGTGCCAAGGTGGGTGCCGGCAGTGTCGTGCTCAATTCAGTGGCGCCGCACACTACCGTAGCCGGGGTGCCGGCAAAGCCAGTCGGTATAGCTTCCGGCCAACCGGCCCTAGAAATGAACCAGGGTTTGGATAACTAAAACAATGGATAAATCTTTTCATATTATCTTTCGTGGCGAAATAGCCGATGGCGAGGATTTGTCTGAAGTTAAGCGAAATCTGGCCAAACTTTTTAAGTCGCCGGTAGAAAAGATGGAGCGCCTATTTGTTGGCCGGCCGGTAGCCGTAAAGAAAAACCTGGCCGAGGCGGATGCGCGCCGTTACCAAAAAGCGCTTTTGGCGGTCGGCGCGCTTACTGAGCTCGCCGACGCTGAAAGTGGCAAGGTTGCGCCGGCTAAACCAGCGCCAAAGTCCGAAACCCTGGCGGCGAGAATCGCCCGAATTGAAGCCGAGCAGCTTAGTGCTGACGCCGAGCAAAAAGACGTAAGCAGCGCAGTGCAACAAGAGTCCGCTAGCGAGTCGCCAGTCGAAGATATTATGATGGTTGAGGTCGAAGCTGAAGCGGATACCGAAGCGGCCAATGAGGAGGTCAATGAGGAGGCCTTGCTGCAAGCCGCCGCGCCGCTAGTGGTTGAAAATGATTTTCCGCAGACTCACTTGGGTGAGCCTGGCGGCGCGTTGAGTTTGCGGCCGATGGAAGGCGAGTTGTTGGAGGAGTTTGAACGGGTCCATCAAGATCCGGTTAATGTTGATATCACCGACATCAGTTTGGCTGAGGTCGGCGAAGACTTGTTGCGGACGGATGAAAAAAAGCCGGCGGTGGGCGAGTTAAATTTGAACATTGATTTTGACCTGGCGCCCGTAGGCAGTTCGCTGAATGAGTGGCAGGCAGACGAAAGCAATATCCCGCCCGACCTGGCGGCGATCAGCCTAGATGATTAGGGGTGGCGTGTTTTATCGCGGAGATTTGGCTGGCTAAGGTCGAGGCTGTAAGCCGCTGAATTTAAGTTTGGCCGCTGTGCTTGCGGCAATAAAAAAGGCCTTAAGTTTTGCAACTTAAGGCCTTTTTAAATATGGCTCCGACACCTGGGATCGAACCAGGGACCAATAGATTAACAGTCTACTGCTCTACCGCTGAGCTATGTCGGAATTGTGTGCGTCTTCGTTGACAGCGGCGCGCATATTACCACAATAAATGGGTTTGCAAAGTACTTTTTTTGAAAAAGCTAAAAAAAGACTTTCTCCTTGCAAATCCGGGGCTTATAGGCGGCGCCTGGCTAATTATTCGCCGTCTAGGTAGCGCTGGCGCGAGGACATGATCTCGGCGTGAGCGGCGTCAATGCCTTCCCAGCCGTCGATCTTAACCCACTTACCAGGCTCTAAAGCCTTGTAGTTTTCAAAGTAGTGCTCAATTTGCTTGATCAGCAGCTCAGGCAGGTCAGCAATTTCATTGACGTGATCATACATCTTAGTCAATTTGGTGTGTGGTACCGCCAGCAGCTTGGCGTCCTTACCGGATTCGTCGCTCATGTTGAGCACGCCAATGGCGCGGCTGCGAATAACAGCGCCGGGCATTACTGGGTAAGGAGATACTACCAATACGTCTAGCGCATCGCCGTCTTCAGACAGGGTGGCTGGAATATAGCCGTAGTTGGCGGGGTAGAACATGGGCGTAGCAACAAAGCGGTCTACATAGATAGCGTCTGCGTCTTTCTCGACCTCATATTTGATGGGGTCTGCATTGGCAGGGATCTCGATAACAACGTTGATATCGTGGGGCAGCTCGTTGCCCGGAGGGATTTTATCGTAGCTCATAGCTTTGCTCGTATTCTGGGTTAATAGATTTGGGCGCGAATTATAGCGGCCACGACACCTGCTGGCTATATAGATTAAGGTATAAACAATCGTGTCTGTGGTGGGGCTTTAAGTGAGTGCGCATTTTTCGTCTTGCTTGCTAATGCTTGCCACTGGCTTGAGTGACCAGAGCCGCAATTGCACAGTTATTACAATTGACCGCATTTGTTATGTTTTTGTGAACTCTGGCGCCGAGGTTTGGTTATAGTGTTGGCCGGTGATGATTTGAAGGAGTAATACCACGATGAAAAACTGGATTGCAGGCTTGGCATTGGCCATGGCGGCTCAACTTAGCGCAAGCTCTGCCCAGGCGGAAACGCAGCTTGCGGTGTTTGCCGGTGGTTGTTTTTGGTGTATGGAAAAGCCTTTTGATGAACTAGAGGGAGTTGAATCAACGGTCTCTGGTTATATCGGTGGCCATAAAAAAAATCCCAGTTATCGCCAGGTTTCGGCCGGGCGTACCGGTCATACCGAGGCGGTGCAAGTAAAATATGACCCGGCTTTGGTGTCTTACTCTAGCTTGCTGCAGATCTTTTGGCGCAATATCGACCCCTTTGATGCCAAGGGGCAGTTTTGCGATAAGGGCAGCCAGTATCGCTCAGGTATTTTTTACCACAGCCATGAGCAGAAGCAGGCAGCTGAGGCTAGTCTGGCGGCGCTGGTGACCGGCAAGTTGCGAGGGCGGGATATCGCCACGGAAATAACGGCGGCCAGTCGGTTTTACCCGGCCGAAAGCTACCATCAGGACTATTACCAAAAAAATCCGGTGCGTTATAACTACTACCGCTACCGTTGTGGGCGTGATAAGCATTTGCGGCAAATATGGGGGGCTAAGCAGATTAAGCCTGAGTAGGCTTGCTGCTGTCTAAGGGTGAGTGTCGAGCTCAGTCGGTTAGGTTGCTACTACGCATAGCTGAACTGGTTGAACCGGGGAGCCCTGGGTTCGGCATTCACCCTTAGGCAGCTGATATTATGTGGCGAGCCTGGAGCGTCTAAGGACAACCCCTGGCTCGCGTCATACTATACTTTAAAGGACTTCTTGATTTTCTTTGCCACCATGACTTTCTTCAGCTTGGCGTACTGGGGTAGTCCATTTTTGTAGGGCGGGTAATCTTCGCCTTGAATTAATGGCAGTAGGTAATCGTGTCCGGCCTCGCTAATGCCAAAACCATCCTTGCTGATATAGCTGCGTGGCATCATTTTTTCAACGTTGGCTACTTTTTCCAGCGGCGCCTCTTCAATGCTCCAGCTGTATTTTTTACCCTTGCCGCGAATAATGGCCGGCATAACGGCGTTTTTACCGGCTATGGCCATCTCAACCGCAGCCTTGCCCACGGCGTAGGCTTGCTCGACGTCGGTAGAGGACGCGATATGGCGGGCGGCGCGTTGTAAGTAATCGGCCAGGGCCCAGTGGTATTTATAACCCAGCTCATCCTTGACCATATTGGCCAGGGTTGGGGCAACGCCACCCAGTTGTTTATGGCCAAAGGCGTCGGTGGTGCCGGCATCGGCTAAAAAGGTACCGTCTTTATATTGCGCACCTTCGGAAGCGACAATGGCGCAGAAGCCAAACTTCTTTACGCATTGCTTTACCCGTTTCAGAAACTTTTCTTTATTAAAGGCAATTTCCGGGAAGAGGATAATGTGCGGCGCGTCACCTTCTTCCTGTGCGGCTAGGCCGCCAGCCGCGGCAATCCAACCGGCGTGGCGGCCCATAACTTCTAAAATAAACACCTTGGTCGACGTTTCGCACATAGAGGCGATATCTAAACCGGCTTCTTTAATCGATACTGCAACGTATTTGGCGACGGAGCCAAAACCTGGGCAGTTGTCGGTGATGGGGAGGTCGTTATCCACAGTCTTGGGGACATGGATGGCCTGAATAGGGTAGCCCATGGTTTCTGATAGCTGAGAAATTTTCAAGCAGGTGTCGGCCGAATCGCCGCCGCCGTTATAAAAGAAATAGCCAATATTGTGGGCTTTGAACACTTCGATCAAGCGCTCGTACTCGGCGCGATTTTCTTCCAAGCTTTTTAGCTTATAACGGCAGGAGCCAAAAGCACCCGAAGGAGTTTGACGAAGAGCGGCAATGGTTTTAGCTGATTCTTTGCTGGTATCAATCAGCTCTTCTCTGAGCGCGCCAATAATTCCATTATGCCCGGCATATACCTTGCCAATGTCTTTGCTGGCGCGGGCGGTTTCGATAATGCCACAGGCGCTAGCGTTGATGACGGCGGTAACGCCTCCAGATTGAGCATAAAAGGCATTCTTTTTGGCCATTGGCTTGTCTCGGTTGTTGGGCGGAGGTCACTCTGCGGTGTTTCCTGCCCCGTAATTAATTTGGGTGTTTACGGCGCGCGCATGATACTTGAATCCCGATCAAAATGCATCGCTTAAGCGCCTAAATGCTTGGCTTGGCAAGAAATATCATATGGATGGGGCAAGCGTTTATTGGTACATTGCCAGCCCAGTGATGACGGAGTTTTTATGCATATTCATATTCTTGGTATTTGCGGTACCTTTATGGGCAGCCTAGCTCAGCTGGCAAAGTCCATGGGGCATAGGGTTACCGGCTGCGATGCCGGTGTTTACCCGCCCATGAGCACTCAATTAGAGCAGGCTGGCATTGAGCTGCACCAGGGCTTTGAGCCCCAGCCGATGATTGATGATAGGCCTGATCTAGTGGTGATTGGCAATGCCATGTCCCGTGGCAACGCCTCGGTGGAGTACGTATTGGACAAGCGCCTAGCTTATACCTCGGGGCCGCAATGGCTGTGCGAGCATTTGCTAAAAGACCGCTGGGTGCTGGCCGTTGCCGGCACCCACGGCAAAACCACCACCAGCAGCATGCTGGCCTGGATATTGGAATACGCGGGCATGCAGCCGGGCTTTTTAATTGGTGGGGTGCCGGCAAATTTCTCGGTTTCTGCTCGTTTAGGCGGCGGCTCGTTTTTTGTGGTTGAGGCGGATGAGTACGACAGTGCCTTTTTTGATAAGCGCTCTAAATTTGTTCACTACCGACCACAAACCTTGGTGATTAATAATTTGGAGTTTGACCACGCCGATATTTTTGCCGACCTGGCCGCTATTCAAACGCAGTTCCACCATTTGATTCGCACCGTGCCCAATATTGGTCGGGTATTATATCCCTCTGGCGTGGTCGCGGTTGATGAGGTTTTGGCGCGAGGTTGTTGGAGCGAAACCGCCAGCCTGGGTGATGATTGGCAGCTGCAGCCGCTGGCCGCAGATGGCAGCCGGTTTAATGTTCGCTTTGGCGCTGATGAGGCCGAAGTGAATTGGGACCATAATGGCGAGCACAATATGGCCAATGGTTTGGCGGCCATGGCGGCGGCGCATCATGTCGGGGTAGAGATTAAAACCTCGGCGGCGGCGCTGTCACAATTCATCGGAGTAAAGCGGCGGATGGAGTGTTTAGGCGCAGTGAATGGCGTTAAGCTTTATGATGATTTTGCCCATCACCCCACGGCCATAAAAACCACCTTAGCTGGCTTGCGCGCCAAGGTGGGTGACGAGCCTATCTTGGCGGTGTTGGAACCACGTTCAAATACCATGAAGCTGGGCATTCATAAGCAGGAAATTTTCCAGGCCTGTGAAGACGCGGATCAGGTCTTATGTTTGCAGCCTGAAGGTATCGATTGGAGCTTGCAAGATTACGCCCGACAAAGTTCGGTGCCGGTGTTGGTGGAAGCTTCTATCGATGCTTTGTTGCAGCAGGTTTTGGCCAAGGCGCGTCCGGGCAGTCATATTTTGGTGATGAGCAATGGTGGCTTTGGTGGTATTCATCAAAAAATTCTTAATGGTTTAGCTAGTGGTGGTGTGGGCAATGGATAAATTTTCACAAACAGTCAGTCTGGCGATTACCGGTGGTTCGGGAGTGCAGTATGCTTTGCGTTTGCTGGAGTGTTTGTTGGCCGCTAATTGCCGGGTGAACTTAATGGTTTCGCGCGCGGCCGCGGTGGTGATCAATACCGAAACTGAGCTGGAGGTGCCGCAGCAGGAAGCCGATTGGCCGGCTTGGTTTGCGGCCCAATACTCTGCCGGGCCGGAACAGCTGCGCTATTATATGCGCGAGGATTGGTTTTCGCCGGTGGCTTCGGGTTCTAGCCACTGCGCGCCTTTGGTTATTTGCCCGGCCAGTGGCGGCACGCTGTCTTCCATTGCTTGCGGTGCCAGTAATAATTTAATTGAGCGGGCGGCGGATGTGGTATTAAAAGAGCGCAAGCCGCTTATTTTGATGCCGCGTGAGGCGCCGTATTCAGCTATTCATTTGGAGAATATGCTTAAACTGACTCAGTTGGGCGCGACGATAATTCCGGCCAGCCCGGGGTTTTATCATCAGCCTAAATGTATCGAAGATTTGATCGATTTTATTGTTGCGCGAATTTTAGACCAGTTGGGCATTGAGCAGGAATTGATGCCACGCTGGGGTGAGGCTTAAGTTATTTTAAAAATACGGAATCGTATGGTTTGGTGATTTTACACCGTATTAAAATCACTACACCCAAAGCATCCTGCTATTACGTTTTATCGGTAAAGTCAGCGGCAGTAATCCGGGCCGCCGGGGTGGTTTATATTGCTGCCGGTCGCCCGCGGCTCAGTGTTGGTGGCGGCTGCGGAACTCGCTACCTCGCTCAAACAGTCCTCGCCTAAAAACGCCACCAACACTGAGCCGCTAAAAGCGCGCCCTGATTGGCTGCAATACAATCCACCCCGCCAGCCCTCACTGTGTGGGATTACAAACACTATCGCGGTAGTTTTGAGTCTAGGCCACTGGCGCGATGCAGGCTTAGATCTGGGGTTTTGTTTTCCGGACTCTGTGAGACAGGGATGTCGATCGGAAGCCCCCAGGGATGGGTTTACGGCGAGTCTGGAAAATAAAACGCCAGAGCTAAGCCGAGATAGAATCTAATTATTCGACGCTACAGTTCTGCTCTCGCCCCTCACTCATCCTGAGGGCAAAGCCAAATGGTAGCAATCCGGGCCGCCGGGGTGGTTTATATTGCTGCCGGTCGCCCGCGGTTCAGTATTGGCGGCGGCTGCGGAACTCGCTACTTCGCTCAAACAGTCCTCGCCTAAAAACGCCACCAACACTGATTTCAAAACTAGCCGCTCATCCTGAGCTTGCCGAAGGAGCCCTGATTGGCTGCAATACAAGCCACCCCGCCGGCCCTATTTCTGTGAGGCACAAACAATAGCGTGTAGTTTCGAGACTTAATCACTCCGCGATGCAGGCTTAGATCTGGGGTTTTGTTTTCCAGACTCTAGGAGACAGGAGTCGACGTGAAGCCTATAGGGACATATTCACGGCGTGTCTGGAAAATAAAACGCCAGAGCTAAGCCGAGATAGAATATACATACCCAAGGCTACCGCTCCTGCCCCTTACCTACGTCCTGTAGGCAAAGCAACGTGATAGTATGCCGGGTCGCCAGAGCTAAGCTGTATTAGGAAGCCTAGCCCGTACTTGCGTTAGACCACTTTATTAAACAGCTCGCCGCGATAAAAACTCTGAATGTTTGCCGCCATGATATCCACCAGCCTTTGCCGTGCTTCGCGACTGGCCCAGGCGGAGTGGGGGGTGAGAATTAAGTTGGGGATGCCTTGCTGCAGCAAAACATGATCTTTGGGCGGCGGCTCCTGGCTTAAAACATCCAGTCCGGCGCCGGCTATTGCTCCCGCTTGTAAGGCCTCGGCCAAATCTGCTTCATGGATTAAGCCGCCGCGGCCACAGTTAATTAACAGTGCGCTGGGCTTCATTATTTGCAAGCAGTGTCGGTCGATGAGATTGGTGTTTTGCGCAGTTAAAGGGCAGTGCAGGCTGACGATGTCGGCCTGTTTTAGTAGCTCGGCAAAGGGTATGCGATCGGTATTTGAATGATTGGGGCTGCCGGGGCGCTGGCTGATTAATACCTGCATGCCAAATGCGGCGGCGATACGGGCCACTGCTTGGCCGATAGCGCCATAACCAATAATGCCCAGGGTTTTGCCCTGCAGCTCAATAATGGGGTGATCTAATAGGCAAAAAAACCGGCTGTCGCTCCAGCGGCCGTTGCGGCTGTCCCGCTGGTAGGCGAGTAAGTTGGTGGTCAGTGCCAGGATTAAGCTCCAGCAATGCTGAGCCACGGTGTCGATGCCGTAGCCGGCTACATTACATACGGCCACACCTTGGGCCTTGGCGGCGATAAGGTCTATATTATTGGTGCCAGTCGCTGCGACGGCGATCAGCTTGAGTTTGGGGCACTGGGATAATACGGCCCGATCGATCACCACCTTGTTGCTGATAATCACCTCGGCTTCGCGGCAGCGTTGAGCGGTGTCTTTGGCTTGGGTGTGGGGGTGGATATCCCAGCTGTCGCAGCTTGTTTGAATGGCGCTAAGGTCGATATCTTCGGGGCCTAAACTGTCTTGGTCTAAAATTACGCCGTGGCTCATAGGGGCTCTTGCCTAGGTTTTTTGTGTAAAATAGCGGGGCATGTTTTTTAAGAGGTTTAAATGGTCGTTATCACTATTCGCTACTGTAACTTATGTCGCTGGGGCTTGCGAGCCAACTGGTTGGCACAGGAATTGTTGAGCACCTTTGCGGGTCAGTTAGGGCAGTTGCGGTTGGAGCCGGCCAATGGCGGGCTGTTTCAAGTGTTTGTCGATGAGCAGCTGCTTTGGGATAGGCGTAGGGATGGTGGCTTCCCTGAGGCTAAAGAGCTGAAGCAGCGTCTAAGGGATGTTATTGAGCCGGGGCGAGACCTGGGCCATATTGATAAAAAGTAAGTTATCCCAGGTGAAAAACCACAATATGCCGTCTAATCTTCCCTAACGGAAAAAGTTTTGTAAACATTAATCTGTGGTTAAGGCAGGGAGTGGGGCAAATAGGCTATTATGCGCCGCTGAAATTATATGGAGTAAATGGGTTTATCATGCTTTCCGCATTGGCATCAGTTTATCGCGCTTTGGTCATAAATCGACCCTGGCTGGCTATCGTATTTGTTGTGGTTTTGACCGTAGTGGCCGCTATGGGCTTGCCCAATTTTAAGCTCGATGCGTCGTCTGACTCGTTGACGCTGGAAAATGATAAGGACTTAGATTACTTCCGCCAGACTTTTTCTCGTTACCAAAGCGGCGACTTCTTGGTGGTCACGTATCGCCCCCAGGCAGATTTGTTTTCCGATGAATCGCTGGCCGATTTAAAACAACTCAGCCAAGAATTACAGGCCCTGGAAGGCGTCGGCAGCGTTATCAGCATGTTGAATGTGCCCCTGCTATACAGTCCTAAATTAAGCTTGAGCCAAATGGGCGATACGCCGCGAAATTTATCCACTGCCGGGGTGGATCGTGAGCAGGCCAAACAAGAGTTTTGGCATAGCCCGATCTACCGAGATATGTTACTCAGCCCCGATGGCCGAACTACCGCGGTGCTGGCCAATTTAAATGTTGATAATAAATTGCTGCGCTTGGTTAAACAGCGTGATGATCTGCGGCGCCAGCGCGGCCAAGCCGGCTTGAGCCCAGAGCAGGAATTGCAACTGGAAAATGTCAGTGCCGAGTATTTGGCTTATCGCACCGAGGCCAGCGTTCGAGATAAGGCCAGGGTGGCCAAGGTTCGCAGTATTGTTGGTTCCTATAAAGACCGGGCCGAGATGTTTGTCGGTGGCGTGACCATGATTACCGCCGATATGATTGATTTTATTCGCAGCGATTTAGTGGTTTTTGGTAGTGCAATTATTGTTTTTGTGATTTTTTTACTGGCGATAATTTTCCGTCAGCTGCGCTTTATTATACTGCCGTTAAGTACTTGTATTGTTACCGTGGTGCTAATGCTGGGGTTTTTAAGTTGGGTTGATTGGCGTCTTACTGTCATCTCATCTAACTTTGTCGCTCTGTTGTTGATCACTACCTTGGCGATCACCATTCATTTGGTGGTGCGTTTTCGTGAGTCTTTTGGCGAGCATCCGGATTGGAATCGAGCCGAGCTGGTACAGGATATGGTACGCTATATGGCCAAGCCCTGTTTATATACCGCATTAACCACCATTGTGGCTTTCGTTTCGCTGGTAGTCAGTGGCATTCGCCCGGTAATCGATTTTGGTTGGATGATGACCATGGGCCTGAGTGTCGGTTTTATCCTGGCTTTTATTATCCTGCCGGCTGGCTTAATGATTTGGCCTTTGGGTAATCCTAAAGACAATGGCGACCGCTCTAAGGCCTTTACCTTGCGGTTTTCTCGTTTTGCTGAACACCACGGCAAGCTGGTTATTATTATTAGTGTGGTCTGTGCCGGGCTTTCTGCTTATGGCATCAGCAAGTTAAAAGTTGATAACCGTTTTATCGACTACTTTCATAAAGACACAGAAATTTACCGTGGTATGTCGGCTATCGATCAGCGTTTGGGTGGCACTATGCCACTGGATATTATTATTAATTATTTCCCCGAAGAGCAGGTGGCGAGCAATGCCAGCAATGCCCCGGTGGAAGATGATGAATTTGGATTTGACGATGATTTTGGTGATGACCCGTTTGCTTCAGACAGCGCCGAGGCCACCAGCTATTGGTTTACCTCGGCTGGTTTAAGCAAGTTGGAAAAGCTGCACGATTATTTAGAGTCCCTACCCGAAGTCGGTAAAGTACAGTCGTTAGCGACGGCCTTTAAGGTCACGCGTGATATTAATAACGGTAGCTTAAATGACTTTGAGTTGGCGGTATTACGTGGTGCTTTGCCTGAGAGTGTCAGCGATGTATTGGTTAAGCCCTATCTATATGAGGAGGGGCAGCAAACTCGTATTTCTTTGCGTTTGGTGGAAAGCAGTGCTGAGCTTGACCGCATGACGCTGATTGAAAAAATTCGTAACAAGGCGATTGATGAGCTTGGTTTTACTGAGCCGGAGATTGAATTTACCGGCTTGATGGTTTTGTACAACAATATGCTGAATAGTCTATTTGACTCGCAGATTAAAACTCTGGGCGCCGTCTTTATTGCCATCATGATCATGTTTATTGTTTTGTTCCGGTCTTTGTTGCTGGCGATAGTGGCCATCATTCCTAATATGTTGGCGGCATTGATGGTCTTGGGTGGTATGGGCATCGCGGGTATCCCTCTGGATATGATGACGATAACTATTGCGGCAATTACTGTTGGCATTGCGGTTGATCATGCGATTCACTATATCACCTGCTTCCGCCGAGAGTTTGCCAAAGACGGCAACTACATTGCCGCCATGCACCGGGCCCACAGCACAATTGGGCGGGCTCTCTATTACACTGCCATTACCATTATCATGGGTTTCTCGGTATTGGCGCTGTCGCAGTTTGTACCTTCAATCTATTTTGGTTTGCTTACTGGCAGCTCAATGGTTGCGGCGACGATAGCCTCATTGGTGTTGCTACCAAAATTATTGTTATTGCTTAAGCCGTTGGGGCAAGAGCGAGAAGGTGAGTTTGCAGCAGCGTTAAGCGGCGTTGAGGCTCAAGGTAAAGCAGGCGCCGCCTAAGCGATCAGAGCGACCAACCTGCAGGCTGCCGCCGTAGGCGCTAATGATATCAATGACTACGGCCAGGCCAATGCCTTGGCCTGCAGTGGCCGTATCGGCCCTTTGGCCGCGCTCCAAAATGGTTGCGCGTTTTAATTCAGGTACGCCCGGTCCATCATCTTCTATATACAAAAACCATGATTTACCCCGTTGTTCGGCAGAAATAATAAGTTGCCGTTGGCCATACTTGCAGGCGTTATCGAGCAGATTGCCGAGCATTTCCATAAAATCTGAATCGTTACCTTGGACTAAACAGTCGGGTGGTATGTCGAGCAAAAAATCACCGTTAGCACGCTGGTAAACTTTCTCTAGGGCGCTTATTAGGCGCTGGCATAGGGGCTGCAAATTCACCGTATTATTTAAATTATCTTTGGAACCAAGGCTGGCCCGGGCGAGTTGATGGCTAACAATTTCATCCATCCTCTGCAGCGGTTCTTGCAGTTTTTGCTGTAGTACGGGGTCTTGTTGGGCAAATCCAGAGATAACTGCCAGTGGAGTTTTTAGGCTGTGAGCCAGGTCCCCTAGGGTATTTTTGTAGCGTTCATTTTGTCTTTGCTGGCTGGCTAGAACCTGGTTGAGGCTATTAGTTACCGGCTGAATTTCCGCTGGGTAGCCGCTGGGTAGCTGCGGCTCTTGTTGATCTTTGAGCTTATCCAAATCGCCCTTGAGTCGGTTTAAAGGCTGCAAGCCCCAGCGCATAATCAGCAGTTGGGCAATTAAAAACCCGAGCCCGAGGCTGCCCAACCACTGCCATAGTTGTTGCCGGTAGGAGGAGAGTTCGCCGTCGTAGTTGCTGCTATCGTGCCAAACGTAAATACGCAACGGTAAGGTGACGTCATGTAGCTCCCACTCGGCGTCAAAACTTAGGCTGAAGACCCGACCGAGGTTGCCAGTTCCCATCACTTTAAATTCACTTTGCCCGCCTTTGATGTTGGTGCCGTCGAGCTCAAGCGGAGTTGGGAATAATACTGAGGGTGATTGCCATTGCAGTTGGCTGCGGGTAAATACCCAGCCGTATAAACCGGAGTCGGTTTGGGAGAATTTAGGTTCATGCAGCTGCTCGGGTAGCTGGGGCTGGCCGTCGACTATTTCGAGAGCGCCGAGCAGCAAATAGACCTGGCTATTGAGGCGATCATGTTCGGCTGTGATTAAGCTGCGTTGAAAGGCCTGGTCGAGCATATAGCCGCTCAGGCTAATCAACAGGGGCAGCAAAACTAACGAGGCAAGCACAAAGCGTGAGGCGAGGGAGTTAAGCCAGTTCACGGCCGGGTCATCAGTCTTCTTGTTGCAGCTCTAGGGCAAAGCGATAGCCCTGACCTCGAACCGTACTAATGGGTTTTATTATGCCTTCGGGGTCGAGCTTTTTACGCAGGCGGCCAATAAACACTTCGATCACATTGCTGTCACGGTCAAAGTCCTGGTCGTATAAATGCTCGGTCAATTCGGTCTTCGATACCAGCTTGCCAGAATTTAAGGCGAGGTATTCGAGTGTGTTGTACTCGTAACTGGTTAAATCTAAAGCTTGTTGCTCGCGGCTTACCGCCTTGGCGCTGGTGTTAATTTTAATGGCGCCATAGTTTAAAATTGGACTGGCATGGCCGGCCGCTCGGCGTAATAGGGCGTTGATACGGGCCATTAACTCTTCATTGCGAAAGGGTTTAACGACATAGTCATCGGCGCCGGACTCAAGTCCTTCGACCTTGTCTTGCCAGTTGCCGCGGGCAGTCAAAATTAGAATGGGAAAATCACGGCCCTGGGCGCGGAGTTTTTTAATCAGGCTGATGCCGTCAATCTCCGGTAGGCCTAAGTCAATAATAGCCAGGTCGTAGGGGTGCTCAGTACCGAGGAATAAGCCTTCTTGGCCGTCAGCACAGGAGTCGCTGGCGAAGCCAGCTGATTTAAGCTGGTCACAAATCTGTTGGCGTATATGTGGCTCGTCTTCTACTACCAGTAAGCGCATTTTTAATCCCTATTTGTTAGTCGGCAATCCATACTTCTTTAATTCGATTTTCGTTTTTCAAAAGCTTGACCATATAACCACCGGTTTGGCGTTTTACCCCCAGAACCCGAATGATGTCTTTGTTTTTCTTTAGCGCAAGCTTTTTAGCTCGCGCCTGGCCAGCTTCGCTACCCTTGCCGTCGTCGCTGTTATTGGCAGCAAGTAAAATAATGTCTTGGCCAAAGGGTGCATCAGCGGCAGCGATTGTGGCTGCGCCCGAGCAGAGGCTGAGGGTACAAAGTAGAGCGGCTAAAAACCTAAAGTTCATTGTGTATAGTCCAGTGCTAATTACTGCTTGCTGCTATTCTGTAGTTAGGTACTTACTTTTACAAGCTTCCGGCTGTGTAAAATTTAAGGCGTCGGTATGTTTAGGTGACGCCGAATTGATTTTATACGGGCTTGACGCTGACGGCTACTGCGATTTTGTCACCTGGTGCCTCTTTCATTACCGTTGTGTAGTGTTGGCCCTGATAGGTATAGCTCACATTATAGCCGTCGATAACTTCGGTGCTATGTTGTCGGTACTGGGTTTCGCATCGCTGTCTTTGTTTGTAGTGCGCTGGCTGCGAGCGATTTAGGCGACCGTCGGCGCGATTCGCGTGGCGGCTATTATCAACTTGATGGGCAATGCTGCCGCCGATAATTCCACCCAAAAGTGCGCCAATTTGTTTGTTACGTTTTTTATGACCAACGGCATGGCCGATGGCTCCTCCAAGTAGGGTGCCGACAATTTCAGGTGCGTAGCTGTCTTTTTTGCGGCGGTGGCGAGCCTTACGCTTAACCGGCTCATGCCAGCAATGTTGGTATGGCTGCTGCTGGCTTATGCGACGATAGATGGGCTCTACATGCGTTACATCGGCATAGCCGTGGTCGTATTGCTGGTATACGGTAATCTTTTCTTGGTTTTCGGCGGCGCAGGTAAGGGGTAGGGTTGCTGCCAGCAAGCCAGCCATTAAAACAGGTTTTAGACCTATTGTTGCCATCACTAAATTCCTCCGCTTTTAGGATAATCGCAGAATAGGCCTAATTAACTGAATCTCGGCTGAAATTTGAGCTTAATTGATTCCGCTTATACCGCTATAATGGCGGGTTTACACCGTTCAAAATTACTGTAGCTATGAATATCAAAAATTATATGGTGCAGCTGGGGCAAAATGCCCGCGCTGCGGCCCGATCTATTGCTGCTGCCAGCAGTGGTCAAAAAAACCAAGCTTTACTGGCTATGGCCGAGCAATTAGATCTTGACCGAGAGTTATTAAAGCAAGCCAATCAGCTGGATATGCAAGCTGGCCGAGATAAGGGCTTGGATGCTGCAATGCTCGATCGTTTGGCGCTTGGCGATTCAGGTATCGACAGCATGATCGAAGGTTTGCGCCAGGTAGCTGGTTTGGCTGACCCTTGCGGTGAGATTAGTGACATGAACTTCCGCCCCAGTGGTATCAAGGTGGGTAAGATGAGAGTGCCGCTGGGTGTGGTCGGTATTATTTACGAGTCCCGCCCCAATGTAACAATTGATGCCGCCAGTCTGTGTTTGAAATCGGGTAATGCCACTATTCTTCGTGGCGGCAGCGAGGCCATACATTCCAATCAGGCCATCGCGGCTTGTATTAAATCGGGCTTAGTGGCTGCCGGTTTGCCGGAGACGGCGGTGCAAGTGGTGGAGACAACTGACCGGCAAGCGGTAGCCGAACTCATAACCATGCCAGCTTATGTCGATGTTATTGTGCCGCGTGGCGGCAAGAGCTTGATCGAGCGGGTTAGTCGGGACGCCAAGGTTGCGGTGATCAAGCATCTTGATGGTATCTGTCATGTTTATATTGATGATAAGGCTGACTTAGATAAAGCCTTTGATATAGCGCTCAATGCCAAAACCCATCGCTATGGGGTTTGTAATGCAATGGAAACCTTGCTGGTGCAGCAGGATATTGCCGCAGAAATTTTACCGCGTTTGGCCGCGGCCTATTGGGATAAACAGGTAGAGCTGCGGGTTTGCTCACAAACAATGGCTATCCTGGCGCCACTGGCGGGTTCACCAAGCCTGTTGCTGGCCGCCAGCGACAGCGATTGGGATGAGGAGTATTTGGCGCCCATATTGGCGATTAAGCTGGTGCAGGATTTAAACCAAGCTATGGACCACATTGCCCAGCACAGTTCGGGCCATACCGAGACTATTGTTAGCCAAGATTATAGTCGAGTGCAGACTTTTTTAGCCCAGGTGGATTCCGCCTCGGTGATGGCCAATGCCTCAACTCGTTTTGCCGATGGCTTTGAATATGGGCTGGGGGCCGAAATAGGTATCTCCACTGACAAAATTCATGCCCGTGGCCCGGTTGGGTTGGAAGGTTTGACTTCACAAAAATGGATTGTCTTTGGCGACGGGCATATTCGTGCCTAAGCGGGCCGAAGCTAGACTTGAGTCGATAGCGATTTGGGGTGGCACCTTTGACCCGATACATCAGGGGCATGTGCAGCTGGCGCAAGCCGTAAAGTCCAGCTTGGGTTTTGACCGAATGCTGTTGATGCCGGCCCGCATCCCGCCTCACAAAGAGCGACCGGGGGTGGCGTCCGCGCAGCGTGCAGCCATGGTGGAATTAGCGCTGGCGGGCACCGACCTTGAAATAGACCGACGCGAGCTGCACCGTGATACACCTTGTTATACGGTCGAAAGCTTGGCTGAGGTTCGGCAGCAACTGGGTGATAATACCAAGCTCAGTTTCTGCATGGGAATGGATTCCCTGGTGAATTTACACCTTTGGTATCAATGGCGGCAGTTATTTGATTTGGCTCATATTGTTGTTGCTGCTCGACCGCAATGGCAAATGGAGCAGATTGATTCTCCATCATTAAAAACTGAACTACAGCAGCGTTTATTGGCGCCGACTGAGTTCAAAAAAAATCAGGCGGCGGCTGGGCATATTGTTTTATGCCAAACGCAAATGCTGGGTGTTTCTTCATCGGAAATACGCCAGAAATTAAGTGCAGGCCACACGGCCGGTACTATTGAATCATTAAACCCTGCGGTGGCGGAATATATCCAAAGCCAGGGTTTATATTGTTAAGGTTTACCAGCTTCGGCTGAAAACCACTGAGGAACAAGAGTGTCTGTAGAAATAAATACTATCGTTATTAATGCCCTGGAAGATTTAAAGGGTCAGGACATCGTTGAAATGGATGTTGGCGAGCTGACCGATGTGATGGATAAGTTGGTTATTGTCACTGGAACTTCCAGTCGCCATGTTAAATCCCTGGCGAATAGCGTGGTGGTCGATGCCAAGGCGAACGGCATTCAACCGCTTGGGGTTGAAGGTTTGGAGACCGGCGAATGGGTACTGGTAGACCTAGGGGATATCGTTGTGCATATTATGCTCGATGCCAGCCGTCATTTTTATGATCTGGAAAAACTATGGTCGATGGAGCCTGCCAACCGCCAAGAAGGCGATGAGATTGAACCCTAGCCACAGCATTATTAAGCAACTGAACTAATTTCTTTATGCGTACTCGAATTATTGCCGTAGGTACCAAGATGCCCGCCTGGGTAGAGCAGGGCTATCATGATTATGGCAAGCGGCTGCCTCGGGATTTTTCGGTTGAGGTAGTGGAGTTGCCTCTGGGGCCCAGAGGCAAGAACGCGCCGGTAGCAAAAGCCATTGCCAAGGAGGGGCAGCAAATGTTGGCAGCGATACCGGCGGGGGATAAAGTCATTGCCTTGGACGTAAAAGGCAAACCGTGGAGCACCGAACAGTTGGCCGGTAATTTAGAAAATTGGCGAATGGATGGTTTTAATTACAGTTTGTTAATCGGTGGGCCTGATGGCCTGGCGCCAGAGTGCTTAGCCAAGGCAGATTTAAAGTGGTCGTTGTCAGCCTTGACCTTGCCTCATCCCTTGGTGCGAATTGTGTTAATTGAGCAGTTGTATCGAGCTTGGACGATTCTAAACAATCACCCTTACCATAAATAAGTGGCTTGCCGACAAGCAAGACCTAGAAGAGCTATAAGGCCGAATGTCAGAGCATTTACAGTTTAAAGACCATCACAATGAAGCGCGGATTTTTTTCCGGCGCGGCATTTTGATTGGGGTTTTGATTCTCGGTCTAATTAGCATATTACTGGTGCGTTTTTACAGCTTACAGGTAGTTCAGCATCAGGATTATGTGACCCAGTCGGATCGCAACCGAGTGCAGGTTCAGGCCATTGCGCCAACCCGCGGTTTAATTTACGACCGCAACGGGACGTTATTGGCGAATAATCGCGCCAGCTACACCTTAACCTTGGTAAAAGAGCGCATCACTAATATGGATGCCAGCCTAACGTTATTGGCGCAACTGGTTGATATCACCGAGGAGGACGTTGCTAAGTTTTATAAGCGTTTAAAGCAGCGCCGCCGTCCTTATGAGGCCGTACCCTTACGGTTTCGCTTAAACGAAGTAGAAATCGCCAAGCTGGCGGTTAATGAATACCGTCTTACCGGTATTGAGGTTGAGGCTCAGCTAGTTCGCCATTATCCCTTTAGTGAACTATTTGCTCATAGCGTGGGATACGTTGGGCGAATCAATGAGCGTGAACAAAACGCATTTTCCGAGGAAGAAGACCGATTATATAACGGCACCCATTCCATCGGTAAAATTGGTTTAGAGCGTCAATACGAATCTATATTATTGGGCCAGGTTGGCTCGCAGCAGGTGGAAACCAACGCCCGCGGCCGAGTCTTGCGGGTGCTGCAGCGGGATGACCCACAACCCGGGGAAAACCTAGACCTTTACCTTGATGTTGAGATACAGCGCAAAGCCCTAGAGACGATGGCGGGCCGGCGTGGTGCGGTAGTTGCCATCGAGGTTGCCACAGGTGGGGTATTAGCGATGTTGAGTACACCTACGTACGACCCCAACTTATTTGTGACGGGCATCAGTTTTGCCGATTACAAAGCCTTGAATAAATCCAATGACCTGCCCCTGTTTAACCGTACCATGCAAGGCCAATACCCCCCCGGTTCAACCTTAAAACCGATGCTGGCTTTAGGAGGTCTGGAAGCCAATGTTATTGACGCGCGTTACTCGGTCCGCGACCCCGGTTTTTACCAGCTCGAAGGTGAAGAGCGTAAATATCGCGATTGGAAAAAGCGTGGCCACGGCCATCGGGTCAGCTTGCACCGAGCTATTGTGGAATCCTGCGATGTTTATTATTACGACCTTGCTTTTCGCATGGGCATAGATCGAATGCATGTTTTTGGCGATCAGTTTGGTTTAGGCAAGCGAACGGGTATTGATGTGCCCAGTGAAAGGCCGGGTTTGTGGCCTTCGCGGCGCTGGAAAAAAGCGACATATGGTTTACCTTGGTTTCCCGGTGATAGTTTAAATATGGGCATTGGTCAGGGGTTTGTATTGGCCACTCCGTTGCAGTTGGCGTCTATGACCGCCACGCTGGCTTCTCGTGGTGAAATGCGGCCACCGCGTTTGGTTCGCTCTTTGGGGGGCATGGTGGTGCCGGTACAAACTCGCAACAAAGTTGCGGCCAGTGATAGAAATTGGGACCTGGTTGGTAAAGCAATGACTGCTGTGGTGCACGGCCCCCGTGGTACGGCGGCAAAAATAAAACGCAAGGCAAAGTACAAAATGGCGGGTAAAACCGGTACCGCCCAAGTTGTCGGTATTGCTCAAGATGCCGAGTACGATTCCGCCGCTTTGGCGGAGCGACAGCGCGACCATGCCTTATTTGTCGGTTATGCACCGGCAGATAATCCGGTAATTGCGGTCGCCGTGATTGTTGAAAATGGCGAGAAAAGCTCCGCCGCAGCGCTGATAGCCCGGGCTCTGTTTGACCAATATATATTGCATGGGACACCGCCGTCTTCGTCGCAAATAAGTACCCAGGAGGCATCGCAATAATGCAAGATTTTCAGCGGCGCATGCCCGAGGCTAGTCGTGACCTAAGAAAGCCAATCAGCCTATGGCAGCGTATACATGTTGATATGTCCTTGCTTGTTGGTCTGCTAGCGCTAACCGCTTATGGTTGGGTTGTTTTATACAGCGCCAGTGGCGAAGAAAAATACTTTATTCAACGGCAGAGCGTGTTTATCGGCTTGGGTTTTGTCGCTATGTTTATCACCGCGCAGTTTAAAATGTCGTTTTTGGAGCGCTGGTCGGTGTGGTTTTATCTGGGCGGTATTGTGCTTTTGGTGCTGGTGCTGGTCATGGGTTCTGGTGCAAAGGGAGCCCAGCGCTGGCTTAGTCTGGGCGGCTTTCGTTTTCAGCCCGCCGATGTTATGAAGCTGGCCATGCCGATTGCCGTAGCTGCTTACCTTAGTCAGCGTGTATTGCCACCCAGCCTACGCCACGTCTTAACTACCTTGCTGATTATTTTTGTGCCTACGGTCTTAATCTTAAGGCAGCCAGATTTGGGCACCTCGCTACTGATTGCGGCCTCGGGTTTGATTGGCTTGTTTTTTGCGGGTTTGCGCTGGCGTTATATTTTCACCGCAGGCACGCTGGCCCTGTTGGGTTCCTGGCCTATGTGGCAATTTGTATTGCGGGATTATCAGAAGCAGCGAATCTTGACCATGTTTAACCCAGAGGCTGATAGGCTCGGAGCCGGTTGGAATATTATTCAATCCAAGACCGCCATTGGTTCCGGTGGTTTATATGGCAAAGGCTGGATGAATGGCACCCAGTCGCAGCTGAATTTTTTACCAGAAAGCCATACCGACTTTATTATTGCCGTATTGGCCGAAGAGTTTGGCTTGCTAGGCGTGCTACTTTTGCTTCTGCTTTACCTCTACATTTTGGCTCGTGGTTTGTTTATTGCGATCATGGCACAAACCAGCTTTACTCGAATCTTGGCCGGCAGCATCAGCTTCACATTTTTTGTGTATATCTTTGTCAATATCGGTATGGTAACGGGACTATTGCCAGTGGTGGGGGTGCCGCTGCCCTTGGTGAGCCATGGCGGCACCGCAATCATTACTTTGTTTGTTGGCTTTGGCATGTTGATGGCGATTAGCACGGAGCCGCGTAAGGTCGGCATGTGAAAACACTTGATGGAATGACGCATATTTAGACTCGATTAATCTAGCCTGAGTCACACTGCTAGCTGATCATAATAGAGAGAACCGAATGCAATTATATAAAACAGGCTTGGCTATAGGGCTTGCCGCCCTGGCTCTATCGACAACTGTACCAGCTTTAGCGGCTGGCTATAGCGAACACCCGCAAGCGAAAAAGCTAATTGCGGAGCTGGCGGCGGAGCCCGAATTTGACCAGCAAAGTTTACAGCGGCTGTTCGCGCAAGCAGAAAAAAAACAGTCTATTATTGATGCCATTAGCCGCCCAGCTGAAAAAAGCATCCCCTGGTTTAAATACCGGAAAATATTTCTCGGTAAAAAACGCATTGATAAGGGGGTAGAGTTTTGGCGGAAAAACCAAGCGGCCCTAAGCAAAGCCAGCCAGCAATACGGTGTGCCTGAGGAAATTATAGTCGCCATTATTGGGGTTGAAACTCACTATGGCCGTATTGCTGGTAGCTATCGAGTGATCGATGCGCTGTCGACCCTGGCGTTTGATTATCCGCGCCGCAGTCCTTTTTTCACCAAGGAACTTAAGCATTTCTTGCATTTAGCCAAGGAGCAAGGGCAAGACCCTTTAAGCTTAAAAGGGTCCTACGCAGGGGCTATGGGTTATGGTCAATTTATGCCCTCAAGTTACCGTCATTATGCGGTTGACTTTGATGGTGACCAGTTGGCCGACATTTGGAATAATCCCACCGATGCGATTGGTAGCGTCGCCAATTATTTTAAACGACATGGTTGGCAACCAGGGCAGCCGGTGGTTGAGGCTGCGCGTTTGAGTAAAACCTATCAGTCTGAGCTGGCTAATAGATCCCTAAAACCTAAATATACCGTGGCGAGTTTGGTCGAAGCAGGTTTTAGCCCCGCAGTGGAGCTAGTCAACGAACTGCCCGCGAGTTTAGTTAAGTTAGAAGTAAAGAAAGGTGACAAGTACTGGATCGGTTTGCATAATTTTTATGTGATTACTCGCTATAATCATAGCCGGATGTACGCTATGGCGGTTTATCAGCTGAGTCAAGAAATTGGTGAAAATTACCAAACGGCCCAGGCCTTAAACCCAAAAACTGCCAAGCCTAAAACCAAACATAAATCTACTGGCACCGAGCCTAAGGTCTAAGCGGGTGCGTAATCTTATCTGTTTTCTCATGGTTTTAATGCTGGCCTCTTGCAGCAGCCCCAAGCCTAAGGGCGACCATGGCCCCAGGCGGCCAGTCGATGTCAGCCAAGTGCCGGATGCGACACCTAAGTGGGAGCGTCGCACCCGCGCTGGTAATAAAAGCCCCTATACGATTTTAGGCAAAACCTATTATCTATTATCGGATTCAAAGGATTTTCGCCAAACCGGAACCGCCTCTTGGTATGGTTATAAGTTTCATGGTCGCAATACCGCCAATGGCGAGGTCTATGATATGTACGCCATGACCGCAGCCCATAAAACTTTGCCAATACCGAGCTTTGTCCGGGTGACCAACCAAAATAATGGCCGCTCGATTACTGTGCGGGTCAATGATCGTGGCCCATTTCACGGTGGTCGTGTCATCGACCTAAGTTATGCAGCGGCCAAGAAACTCGGTTTTGTTGACCAAGGTACGGCGCCGGTTGCCATTGAAATTATAGAAACGGGTAATCCGGTAATTGCGGTGCAAACAGCGCCGGCTAAAACTCAAGCCACAGCTAGAATGGCTGCGCCGCTCAAGGTGCAAACCAGGCCTGCGAACAAAGCTGAAAGTTATTTACAGATGGCAGCGTTTAATAATCTGCAGGCAGCGCAAAAATTGCAAACTGAGCTACAGCAATTATTATCTTACCCAGTTAAAATACAGCCTTCCCAGGGTGCCAGGCTACATCGAGTTAGAATTGGCCCCATCGCCGCCGGTCAGCAACAGCTGCGAGAAATCTATCGCCAGATTGCCCGTTTAAAATTGGGCACTGGTTTTTTGGTTAAAGAATAGTTACAAAGAATAAGAGAGTAAAACGTGAGTCCTATGAAAAAAACATTGTCTATGCTGAGCCTGGGGCTGAGTTTAGTGCTTAACCAAAGTGTTATGGCGGCGCAGCAAATAATTCCCGCACCACCACAGTTGGCTGCTAGTGCCTATTTGTTAATTGATGCCCAGACCGGTGAAGTACTGGTGGATAATAACTCGGAAGAGCAGTTACCACCGGCGAGCCTGACCAAGCTAATGACCAGCTATGTGGTCTCTAATGAGATGCAGCAGGGTAATATCGATGGCGACGAGGCGGTTAATATCAGCGTCAAAGCCTGGAAAATGGGTGGCTCTAAAATGTTTGTCCGTGAGGGGACCCAGGTTGCAGTTAAAGACCTAGTGCGGGGTATTATTATCCAATCGGGTAACGATGCCAGTATTGCCATGGCCGAACACATAGCCGGTAGTGAGGAGGCCTTTGTTGATGTAATGAATCAACAAGCGGCGCTGCTGGGCATGAATAATACTCAGTTTAAAAATGCCACCGGTTGGCCAGCTGAAGGACATTTCACCACCGCCAAGGATCTATCTTTATTGGCCCGCGCCATTATCAATGACCACCCCGAGCACTATAAGATCTATTCGGAAAAATCCTTTAAGTACAACGGTATCGATCAGATGAACCGCAATAAATTGCTGTTTTTAGATAAATCTATCGATGGTTTAAAAACCGGCCACACCAATGAAGCCGGCTATTGCCTAGTGGCTTCCGGGGTGAAGAATAATATGCGTCTAATCTCAGTGGTTATGGGTACCCGCTCAGAAAAAGCTCGAGCGGTAGAGTCGCAAAAGTTATTGGCCTACGGCTTCCGTTATTTTGAAACCCATCAATTATTTAGTGCCAACGAAGAAATTTCCAAGCAGCGGGTATGGAAGGGGCAGAGCAATGAGCTGGCAATCGGTCTGGCCGACGCTGTCGCTTTGACTATCCCACGGCGGAGCCAGGAGCGGTTAAAAACAAGTACCCACTTTGACCGGATCATCAAGGCTCCTATCACCCAGGGGCAAAAGCTTGGCAGCATAAAAGTAGAGCTCGATGGTAAAGTATTGCTGGATGCGCCGCTGGTTGCCTTGGCAGCAATTGAGGAGGCGGGTTTTTTCGCTCGCCTTTGGGATGGCATCAAGCTGTTTTTCTTTGAACTGTTTGTTTAGCCTACTTATTATCGAGGTTCAGGCTATAATTTTTTTAGCTTGAACCTAGGTTTCGCTCGCGATTTAGAGCCTAGGCAAGGCTTTGCGCCAGTTCCATCTTTCTGGTTTATGCCTAGGTGCTAGCTAGGGTATAATTCCTGGCTTAACTACGGTAGAGCCCTATGTCCAATTCAGATGCCCCAAAAATAGAATTTCCCTGTGAAGATTACCCCATTAAGATCATGGGCGATGCCGGCGATGCGCTGCACCGCTTAGTCATCGAGGTAATGTCCCGTCATGCGCCAGGTTTTGATGTCACACGAATAAAAACCAAAGACAGCAGCAAGGGCCGCTTTCAGTCTCTAACCGTATGGATTACCGCGACTGGGATAGAGCAGCTAGAAGCTTTGCATCAGGAGCTAAAGGCCAGTGGCATAGTGAAAATGGTTTTATAATGAGCCGCTGCCTCGAAGTCTATCAGCTGGGCTTACAAGATTATAAGAGCGTTTGGCAGGCGATGTCGGCTTATACCGATCAGCGTGATGATAGTTTCCCCGACCAGCTGTGGTTGGTGCAGCACCCTCCGGTATTCACCCAAGGCCAAGCGGGTAAGGCTGAGCATGTATTGATGCCCGGTGATATTCCGGTGGTTCAGGTCGACCGCGGTGGTCAGGTTACCTACCATGGGCCGGGTCAAATAGTTGCTTATCCTTTGATTAATTTGCGTCGTTTAGGCATCGGGGTCCGTGATCTAGTTACGGCGCTTGAGCAGGCCATAGTCGCCACCTTGGCAGATTTTAAGGTCGAGGCTTATCCAAAGGCTGATGCCCCCGGTGTTTATGTCAATGAAGCCAAGGTGGCTTCCTTGGGTTTGCGGGTTCGTCGTGGTTGTAGCTTTCACGGCTTGAGTTTAAATGTAGCGATGGACCTGCAGCCATTTGATCGTATTAACCCCTGCGGCTACGCCGGCTTACAGATGAGCCAATTAAGCCAGCTGACCGATATGCAAGCCCCATTGGCTGAGGTGGAACAGCGTTTATGTGTTCACTTGGCTACACTGCTAGACTATAACGAGGTGCAAGACCTCGACCAGTTGCCTGATATTTTGCAAGCCGAGCTTGCCGATTCCTGAGAGAACTATGAGCGAACAAGACTCCCCTGATAACAAACGCCCTAAATCTGCCCCGGTTAAGCGTACACGCCGACATAAACCGGGAGAAAAATTACGCGATGCTGATAAGGTTGAGCGTATACCGGTTAAAGTGATTAGCAGCGATAAATTACAGCGTAAACCCGATTGGATTCGAGTGCGTATGAGTGCTTCGCCGGAAGTCGATCGGATTAAAAAAATTCTTCGAAAAAATGGTTTGGCCTCAGTCTGTGAAGAAGCCAGCTGCCCCAATTTAGGCGAATGTTTCTCCGGCGGTACGGCTACTTTTATGATTATGGGTGAGATCTGTACCCGCCGCTGCCCCTTTTGTGATGTCGGCCACGGCAAGCCGCTGCCGCTGGAAGCCAAGGAGCCTCGCCGCTTGGCCGAAGCTATTGCCGAAATGCGCTTAAAGTATGTGGTTATCACATCGGTTGATCGAGATGATTTGCGCGATGGCGGGGCTGAGCATTTTGCCCAGTGTATCCGTGATGCCCGTGAGCTTTCGCCGAATTTACAGATAGAAGTGTTAACCCCAGATTTTCGTGGTCGGATGGACGTGGCACTGGATATTCTCGAGGCCGATGCCCCGGATGTGTTTAACCATAACCTTGAAACCGTGCCGCGTTTATATCGTCAGTCTCGCCCCGGTGCTAATTACGCCTGGTCTTTAAAGCTGTTGCAAGAGTATAAAAAACGCCGGCCTGATGTTATGACTAAATCTGGTTTGATGGTTGGCTTGGGCGAAACCAAGGAAGAGATTTTTGAAGTATTACGCGATATGCGTGAGCACGATATTGATATGCTCACTATTGGCCAATACTTACAGCCATCGAAAGATCACCTAGCGGTCGAGCGTTATGTACACCCGGATGAGTTTGACGAGTATACCGCCATGGCCAAGCAGCTGGGTTTTAAACGCGCTGCCTGTGGCCCCTTGGTGCGCTCTTCCTATCACGCCGACAAACAGGCCCAGGGCGAGGCCGTTTAAGGTTTATAGTTTTATCCGCCGGGTTTTACTTGAGCGTTTAAATTCAATAGACGCTGGGGCTGATCGGTAAAAACCCCGTCGACACCCATGGCGGCTAAGTGGCGCATGTCGTCCTCGTGATTGACAGTGTAGACCCAGGTTTTCAAGCCGCGTTTGCGGGCGTCGTCGATTAGACCTTGGCGCAAAAAATCGATGCAAGGGTGAAATGAGTAAGCTTCAAGCTCATCACAGCAGGCCGCATAGTTGAGCGGAATGCCGGTGACAAGCGCGCCGCGTCTGACTTCTGGCAGCCGTTGCTTAAGTTTATACAGCTGAATGTGATCAAAGCTGGATAATAAAAAGTTATCAAAACACCCGCCTTCATCGACCACATGCCGTTCGATAGCCTTGCTGACAGTGCGCACGCAGCCGGGGCCTTTTAGTTCAATGTTGAGTAGGGTTTTGCCTTTAACTCGATCAATAACCTCGGTCAAAGTTGGCATTTGAGCGCCGCTGGGCAGGGGTGCTTGGCGCAGTGTTGTGGGGCTTTGCTGAACAATAAGCTGCTGCTTAAATGGGCCGTAGTTTAGGCGCCGGTCATGGTGCACCAACAACTCGTCCTTGACGTTCCAAACATCTATTTCAATAGCATCTACGCCGAGGTGGATGGCTTGTTCTATCGCGGCCAGGGTGTTCTCCTGGTCGGGCATGCCGCCGCGGTGGGCGATACAAAAAAGAGGCTGATCCAAATCCAGTACCGATATTTTGTGATTATTGAGAGCTGCGCTGTAGAGCATGGGACTTCTCTTTGGCTATTTTCCACAGCGCCATTGTTAGGCCTTATTGTGACATATTTATGTAATAGGCCAACAAATTAGATAAATTAGCTAGATAAATTCGAGATGATGGCAGCGGGAGATTTTTTTTAACTGCGATATAGTGAGTGCTTGCTAACTTCGGGGCGGTTGTTGCTCGGTCATTACGCCCCGTTGACCTTGATGTCTAGGCAAAAACTTTGCCAAATTTAACCTGCAAAGCCACTTTTGCCATTGATAGCGAGGCTTAGCTCGGTAGAATAGATGCTCATTTGGGTTTTATTAGGCTGCTTATGCATCAATTCTTGCGGATATTTATTATGACAGGCTTGGCTGTTCTTACAGCATTACTGTCAGCTACCGCAATGGCGCAGCAATCCTTGACGCTGTTGGCGCCCGGCCAAGTGCTTGAAGGTTTCCACGCCTATACCCGAGGCCGTGAAGTACTTAGTATTCGTGATTACAGCTTTAGCCCGGACTATATCCTTAGTCACCAAGATCCTTATGTGAACCTAGAAGTTATTGAGCTAGTGCTGCTGGTTCAAGCTTTGCAGCTGGGCGGCTATCATGGCGAAATTAAGATTAAGTCGGCCAGTCCTCAGGCAACCATCCGAAAGATAGAAAAAGGTGAGGCCCTATTGGGTGGTGTTTCCATCTGGCGTGAGCGCACCCGCAGTCGTAATGCCTCCCTTTGGGTAAGTGATCCTATTATTCGGCAAGGGGAATTCCAGCTCGGCCTCTATGGCTGCGATGAGGGTCGTGAAATAGCCAATGAAGCTGCGTTGCAGCAGTTTAAAGTGAGCTCCCATGCTAATTGGCCGATGGTAACTGAGTATTTACAAACCCTTGAGCTAGAGGATTTATCTCTTAGTTCCGACTGGGGGCAGGTGGTCGAGCAAGCTTGTAGTGGCAATAGTGATTTGGTTACCGCGCCGTTCACCACTTCAAAATCCATGACTTTGCAGCATCGGGGTAATATTTTAAAGCCCGTTACTGGGGTGAAATTACAAGTAGAAGGTACCCGTCATTTTGTTATCAGCCGCTTGCACCCAAAGGGCAAACGCACCTATTTTTCACTGCAGCGAGGCCTGCGCAAGCTGCGGATAAAAGGTAATATTGCCCGGGCCTTGCGTCAATCAGGCTTCCTTAATCAGGCTGCATCTAGCTGGAACTTCCTAAAATAAAATAATAGAGAAAACTTCCATGCCAACAACTTCGAAGGTGGCCCAGGGGCCACTTGTGTGGGTTAAATTCCATATCCTGTGGCTGGCGCCGTTATTGGCAGTGGTGTTAGGCCTGGCCATGGATGCAAACGGCTGGGCGGTTGAACCCTGCTTGGTGGCCGGCCTGACCCTGGTCTGTGCACTGTGGTGGATGTTTGAACCTATTCCTATTCCCGCTACATCGATGATACCAATTGGGGTATTTCCACTGCTCGGCTTATTAAGTCCGGAGCAGGTGGCCCTGTCCTACGGCAGCCCCTTGATATTATTACTGCTGGGGGGTGCGATGCTGTCCAAAGCGATGGAAAAAAGTGGCGCCCACCGTCGTATAGCTCTAGCCCTAGTGGGCTTGTTTGGTGGCGGCTCGCAACGGCGTTTAATTCTGGGGTTTATGGTGGCCTCAGCGGTTTTATCAATGTGGATCTCTAATACCGCAACCACCTTGATGTTGCTGCCGGTAGCCATGGCCGTAATTGAAAAAACCAATGATAAGAAATTTTGTCTGGCGCTATTATTAGGTATTGCCTATGCCGCTAGTATTGGTGGTTTGGGTACGCCCATTGGTACCCCGGCCAATGTCATTATGATGGATGTCTTGGCGCGTACCACCGGTAGTGAGTTGAGTTTCATGGAGTGGATGGCTTGGTCGATTCCTGTTGTTGTCATCTTGGTGCCATTGGCTGGCTGGAGCCTAAGTCGGGGGTTATCAAAAGAGGCCCACGGTATCGAGTTACCGGTCTTGGGCCGCTGGCAAGCTGCAGAGGCTCGAGTGCTGCTGGTGTTTGCATTAACCGCCTTGGCCTGGGTGACGCTAAAAGGGCCATACGGTGGTTGGGGGCAATGGTTGCCTGGTGCCAACTATGGAGCGGTGGCCCTATGTTCGGTGTTGATTATGTTCATTCTACCCAACGGCGATGGCGGCCGGTTATTGGATTGGGACTCGGCCAATAAAATTCATTGGGGGGTCTTAATATTATTCGCCGGAGGTATCGCTATCGCCAAGGCTTTTCAAAACACCGGCTTAAGTGAGGCTATCGGGCAGGCTATGTCAGGCTTCGTGGCTTTACCGGTGTTCCTGTTGATGTTGCTATTAGCTTTGTCCGTTACCTTTTTAACTGAGATAACCAGCAATACCGCTACTGCTACCTTATTGATGCCTATTCTAGCCGTCGCTGCGGTCAGCAACGAGCTTAATCCCGTAATACTCATGCTACCGGCTGTGCTCAGCACCAGCTGCGCATTTATGTTACCAGTGGCCACAGCCCCCAACGCTATCGTCTTTGGTAGCGGCCAGGTGAGCGTCGCCGACATGGTGAGCCGTGGTTTTATTATTAACCTCATCGCAGCCGCCGTGATCTCCAGTCTATGTTTTGGCCTGTATTTTATGGCCTGGCTATAATTTTCTGCATTGGCACTTAAGTTTGCTATTGCAGGGCCGCTATAACTCAGCAGTGGTTATAAGATAGCGCCGGCACTGTGGATGCCGGCGCGCTCTGCATAACTGGATATTTTGTATTCGATATAGCGCTGTTGGGCTTATGCCAGAAAATATCAAAGCGATAGAGTTAATTCGTCGATTTTATAAAATTGTCGCAGACCGTGACCATAAACAATTGGTGCAGCAGCTGCTGGGCTTGGTTGTACGCCTGCCGGAAGTTCTGCGGGTGGTGCTTGTTATTGCCGAGAGCGGGCAATTGCGAGTTCGAGGAATAGCCAATTCAGATTCTGAATTGCTGGTGATTAATAGCGAGCTTGGACGCTTGCGTAAACTGCCAAAGAAATTTATTCAGCAGGCTTATGATAAACGAGAGCTGAGTTTCAGGCAGTTGCCCAGAACGGATATCGATGCCGATTGTTACCACACCCAGGCCAACACATTGGTGGCAATGCCGGTTGTAGAAGATGGTCAATGCCAAGGTCTGTTGTATGTGGAAAGCGAGCAAAGCCCAAAGCAGCTGGTTAAAGTGTACGAAAATTTTCGACCGGTGCTGGCGTTTCAAGGCCTGCTGTTACGTCACCTTAATATGGTTTGGCAGCATGAAGCTCAGTTGGAGAAAATTCGGCTGGCTGAAAAGGCACTGTGGGCCAGCGAGGCCTATCTTAATTCCATTCTTGAATACTCGCCTTTACTCATTTCTATCATTGATTTACACGGTAATATTGTTCTAGCAAGCCATCACTACAAACATTATCGAGAGGGTAAACAGGATTCTCAAATCGAAGCGATAACGGCAGCGCTTTGGCAGGATGGGCAGCCGCCGGCGAATCACGCCGAACACAGCGAGAGCGAATTGGCCATTACCGCCGCCGACGGCAGTGAGAAAACCTATTTGATCACACGCTTTCCTTTATTAAATCAACATCAAAATATTTTTTCGTTGTGCGCCGTGTGTACAGATATCAGCGCCCGTAAGCAGGCTGAGTTGGAAATGCAAACGCAGCAGCTACGCTTAAACTACATGGCCTTCCATGACAGCTTAACTGGCTTGCCTAACCGGGCATTATTCCAGGAAAGGGCGGAGCACAGCTTGGCCCACGCTCAGCGGGATAACTCCAAGGTGGCGGTGATGCTGCTGGATCTAGACCGGTTTAAGTATATTAACGATAGCTTTGGCCATGACGCCGGTGATGCCTTGCTGAAAGGTTTGTCGGAACGGTTGGTTGGCAGTGTTCGTGATGCCGATACCGTCGCTCGTCTAGGCGGGGATGAATTCGTAGTGGTGTTGGAAGGTATTCATGGCGGGGTCGATATTCGGCGAGTAGCAGAAAAATTACTATTGGCCACCGCTTGCCCTATCAGTCTAAGGGGCCATGAAATAACGTGCACCGTAAGCATTGGTGTCAGTGTTTTTCCGCAGGACGGCGAGACCGTAGAGGAGTTGTTGAAACACGCGGATGTGGCTATGTATAAGGCCAAGGAGGCCGGAAAAAATAACTTTAAACTCTACAACTTTGATATGAACGCCAAAGCCGTTGATGCCCTGCTGTTGGAAAATGAATTACGCCGGGCGATTAACAAGAATGAACTAAGCCTGGCTTACCAGCCAAAAATAAATTTAAAAAACGGTGAGGTCGTGGGCGTAGAAGCCCTGGTGCGTTGGTGCCATCCCCAGCGCGGGCCAATATCACCGGTTGAATTTATTCCCTTGGCGGAAGAAACGGGCTTGATTGTACCGCTAGGTGAGTGGGTCTTAAGGTCCGCCTGCTTGCAGCAAAAGGCCTGGCGTGATGCCGAAATCTATGTCGGCAGTATGGCGGTAAATCTGTCGCCGCTGCAGCTCAGGCAGAAAAAATTCCCCTATTTTTTGGCCAAGTTGCTGCGTGAAATAGGTCTGCACTCCAGTTATTTGGAGTTGGAGCTGACGGAAACTTCAGCGATGGAAAATGCGGAAGAAACCATCGGTCTATTACAGCGCTTAAGTGATATGGGTATCGGCTTGTCGGTGGACGATTTTGGTACCGGTTACTCTTCCCTCGCTTACTTAAAGCGTCTACCGGTCAATACCCTAAAAATTGACCGCAGCTTTACTGATGATATTACGGTTGATCCAAGCGACGCAGTAATCGCCAAATCTATTATCGACCTGGGTCATAATATGGGCCTAAAGGTGGTGGCCGAGGGGGTTGAGACTGAGTTGCAAGAGACCTGGCTGCGCCAACAAGGTTGTGACCAAGCACAGGGGTTTTATTACTCCCGGCCAATGGCCGCCGATGACCTAGTACAAGCCTTGGCTGACTTGCAGCTTCGCGCTCGTGAAGCTCAGCAAGCCGTAACCTTCGCTATATAGTAACTAGACCTGGAGCACACTATAGATGACGGCGGTCGCTAATCCGCTGATCTCGTTTTAGCTTGTTTATTATGTATATGCATGTATTATGGCTTTGGTCGCGCTAATAAAACCCAGTGAAGGATCTAAAATGAAACATCCCGGCATGGATAATATCCCTTGTTTAAGCTTGAATTTACGTCGGGCAAATAGAGTAATGAATAAAATTTATGAAGGCTATCTTGCCGTCTTTGATGTCACCGGCGGCCAGTTTAGTATTTTACATATGATCAGTGTGTTACAGCCAACTTCAAGCAAAGAGCTACAAGGCCTGCTAGCCCTTGATCAAACAACTTTAAGTCGAAATCTAAAGCCGTTATTGCGCGATGGCTTTCTTGTTGCTACCCCGGGTGAGGATAAGCGGCAGAAGCTGCTCAGCTTAAGCCCGGCCGGTGAAACATTACATCAGCAGGCTACGCCCGCCTGGGAAAAAGCCCAGCAGCATGTACAGCGGGAACTGGGCAAAGAACAAAGTAAACTACTACTAAAATTGACCCGCACCGTAGCAAAATTGTAGAAAAAATTTAGCAAAAACATGTATATGCATGCTTGTTGTTTGATGAAATAACTTATTGATGGAGGATTTATGGAAAACGACCATAAACAAGAACCGATGCTTCTCAGTTTCTATCTGAGTTTGTTACAGCACCCGATTAAAATAGTCACCATCGCACTGGTCTTAATGGCTCTGGCGGCCAGCCAATTGGTCAAGTTGCAAAAAGATACCCGCAGCGATGCCTTCCTGGCAAAGGATAACCCAGCCCTGGTCTACAAAGACAAGGTCAAAGAAATTTTTGGCCTAGCCGATCCTATTGTTATTGCATTGGTGAATGAGTCCGAGGCTGGAGTGTTTAATCCCAGCAGCCTACAGCTGCTAGATTGGCTAAGCCAAGAGCTGGCAGAAAACGAGTTTATCGATCCAGAGCGAATAACCAGCCTGGCCACGGAAAATAATATTACTGGCACCGATGAAGGCATGGCGGTTGACCCGTTTTTTGATCATTACCCGAATACCCAAGAACAAGCTCGGGCAATTTTCAGTGCGGTAAAAGATTTCCCTTTGTACATGGGCAGTCTGGTCGCGGACAACGGCAAGGCCACGCTTATTGTTGCTGAGTTGTTTAACGAAGCCGATGCGGAAAAGCTCTACCCGCAGTTGTTGGAGTTGATTAATCGTGCTCCCAAGGGTGAGTTGGATCAACTGCATATCGCCGGGGAGGGCGCCGTAGCAGGTTTTTTGGGCGCTTATATTGACGCCGACGCCAGCCGCCTAAACCCCCTGGCTGGGTTAATTATTACTCTGATTATTATTCTGGCGTTTCGGCGTTTGCTGCCAGCTTTGCTGGGCAATATTATTATTGCCGCATCGGTTCTGCTTACGCTGGGGTCGATGGCGGCTTTTGGGGTGAACTTTTTTGTTATTACCAATGCGATGCCAGTTATTTTAATCGGTATTTCTGTCGCCGATACTATCCACATTTTAAGTGATTATTATCAGCGTCAGGCGAATCACCCCGAGCAAGATATAAAACAGCACATTGTTGCTACCATGCGGGAAATGTGGCGCCCGGTGACCCTCACTACCTTAACTACTGCAGCGGGCTTCCTGGGGCTGTATTTTTCAGCTTATATGCCGCCCTTTAAGTATTTTGGTTTGTTTACCGCTGTGGGTGTGATGGTGGCCTGGGTCTACTCCTTAGTTCTGTTACCTGCGCTGATTCTTATATTAAAACCTAAAGCGCATAAATCCTTTGCTGTAAACGCAAAGACGGATGGGGTGGGAGGGGACAGCTTTAGCCGCGCCATGGCCGGCCTGGGGCGTTTTAGCTTAAAGGCGCCGGTAGCTTTAATTATTAGCGCCGCCGTACTCATTGGTTTGGGCCTGTATGCAACCACGAAGATTCGGGTTGACGAAGATCGGATAAAAACTTTTCATAGTGACGAAGTTATTTATAAGGCCGATACCGTTATCAATGAAAATTTCGATGGCAGTTATCGCTTGGACATTGTTATTGAAGCGGATAAGGACGAGGGCTTATTTGAACCCCGGGCACTCAATAAAATGGCAGCTTTGCAAAGTTACGCTGAAACATTGCCCCATGTTAATGGCAGTAGCTCGATTGTTGATTACCTCAAACAAATGAATCGCGCGCTGAATAATGGTTCGATGGGGGAGTATCGTCTGCCCCAAAATCGAAATTTGATTGCTCAGTATTTTCTACTTTACTCCGTCTCTGCTGACCCCAGCGATTTTGAGGAGGAGATAGATTATGATTATCGCTTGGCCAATATTCAGATAAATTTAAATCAAGGCGCCTATGAAAAAACCAAGCCGGTGGTTGAAGCGCTGCAGGCCTATATCGACAAAAATTTTAATGGTCCGGAGCTGAAAGCCAGCCTGTCCGGCCGGGTTTATGTTAACTACCACTGGATAAAAGATTTAGGCCGTAGCCATTTTAGTGGCTTGGCTATAGCGTTGCTGCTGGTATTGTCTATCTCCGCGCTATTGTTTCGATCACTTATGGTAGGTGTTTTGGCGGTGCTGCCAGTTGCTTGTTCAGTTTTGATGGTCTACACCTTTATGGTATTGGCGAATATCCCTCTCGGTATCGGCACGTCGATGTTTGCCTCGGTGGCAATAGGCTTGGGGGTTGATTTCTCTATCCACACCCTCGATAAAATGCGGCTTGAATTTAGGCGTAATCCGCTCGATGTTGAGGCGGCCCTAATGGCGGTTTACCCTAATACTGGGCGCGCCCTATTGTTTAACTTCCTGGCGATTGCCTGCGGTTTCGGTGTCTTGATTAGCAGCAAGGTAGTGCCGCTAATGAATTTCGGAATTATCGTTTCTATGTCGGTCAGCTGCAGTTTTTTAATCAGTATGACGTTGTTGCCGGCCCTTATAAAAACCTTCAAACCTACGGCTATCTGCGCAACAGATAAATCGCCTAAAGTAAAACAAAGTTTCGATTTGGCTTAACGGAGAATATTATGAAGTTATTTATACTGGAAAAAACAAAATTTAGTCCCTGGTTTATTATTGTGACGCTGCTGCCTTTTCTTTATGTCGGCCTGGTGGCCGCGGAGGCAGAAATTTCGGCGGCTGAGTTAGTGGCAAAGGTTAATAGCTTGGACGATGGCGAATTCGTCAGCCGTAAGTTGAGCATGACTATGACTGATCGGCGTGGCAAGGTGCGACAGCGGGATACCCAAGGCTATCGTAAGTACTTCGGCGAGGAAAAACGCTCGGTGCTGTTTTATCGCCAGCCCAGTAATGTCCGTGGTACCGGCTTCCTAACCTATGATTATAAGTCGAATGATCGAGACGATGACCAATGGTTATACCTGCCGGCGCTGCGTAAGGTACGGCGTATTTCGGCTTCTGATCGAGGCGACTACTTTCTCGGAACCGACTTTAGCTACGAAGACATAAAAAATGAGGGCAAGTTTCAACCCAATGATTACGCTTATAAAATCTTGGCTGTGGAGCAACAGCAGGGGAAAAACTTATACCATTTGGAGGGCGTTCCGCATAATAGCGATATCGCCAAAGAGCTGGGCTATAGCCGGGTTGAATCCTGGGTCGACGCGCAAACCTGGATTGTGGTCAAAGCGGAGTATTGGGATGTCCGTGGCAAGCACTTGAAAACCTTGGCGGTAAGCGATATTCGCCCCGTTGATGGTATTTGGACTCGTCATCGCATGGACCTTAAGAACCACAAAACCGGTCACAGCACCCAGTTCAAATTTTATCAAGTAGATTACCAAAGCCCAGTGGCCGATAAGCTGTTTAGCAAATCCAGTTTAAAACGGGGGCGCTAAGCAATGCGTGCACAAAGCCTAGCCGTGCTTGCTACGGTAGCCTTGGCCGTTAATTCAGCGCCTAGTTTGGCCCTTGATGTAAATGGCCGGTTGGAGTGGGAGTGGGCTTATGCCTCTGCCGAACAGCGCCAGCAAAAAAATCAATTGCAGGTAGAGTTGGAGTTTAATCAGGAATTTGGTGCGGCTTATATAACCGGCATTGCCCGCTTAAAAACAGACGGTTTAGCTTATTTACAGCCCGGCTCCCAATCGAGCCAAGGGAAGGCAAATAGGGCGATACAGCTGGGCGGCAAAACTGAGCTGAGTCTGCGCGAATTATACCTCGACTTTGATTGGGGCCAAGCTCAATGGCGGCTGGGCAAGCAACAGCAGGTTTGGGGCCAGGCCGATGGGTTGAAGGTATTGGATCGGGTCAATCCGCAGGACTTTAGCGAATTTATTCTCGATGAATTCGAAGACTCACGACTGCCTCTATGGATGCTGGCGGTTGAAAAGCCCTTAAGCAATTCTGCCGCGCTTCAGCTGTTGTGGATACCAGACAATAGCTATCATCGCTTAGCTGCTGCCGGTACCGACTTTGACTTATTGGCTGGTGTGCACCAACAAGGCTTAGCCATTAAAGGAAAAAAACCTGGCAAGCTGATTAAAGATAGCAATATTGGCTTGCGCTATAGCGATTTTGTCCAAGGCTGGGATGTCAGTGTTAATTACCTATATCACTATAACGATTTTCCCAGCCAGTATTTACAGCTAGATGCTGAAGGCCCGCATATCGACGCCCGCTACCAGCGCAATCACTTAATCGGCGCCAGTGTTAGTAATGCCTTTGATGAGCTAACCGTACGGGCCGAAGTTGGCATTAATAGCCATCAGTATTTTAGCCGCCGGGATGGCCAAGCTGGCGGTCAGGCTAAATCGGCTGAATTTTCTTCGGTGCTGGGGCTAGACTGGCATGGCTTTAGCGATACCCTGCTTAGCCTGCAGTGGTTTCAATCCAGCCTATTGCAGTATCAGCAAGGCATTGTGCGAGACAAAATCGAGCATACTGCCAGTTTCTTGTATGAGCAAAAATTTAACAATGAAACCATTACTTTTAGAACTCTGGCTTTGCACTCGCTTAACCAAGGTGACGGTTTATTTCGGCCCAAGTTAAAATTTAATCTCAGCAGTGATATAGATATTTGGTTTGGGGCAGATATATTTTACGGTTCCGGCAATGGATTGTATGGTCAATTCAAACAAAAAGATCGTGTTTTATTCGGCATAGAACTCGGGTTTTAGTCGCCTCAGAAACCTCCAGGGTCATTTACTTGACCTTTTTGCCTCTTAATCGGGGCTTTTTTATTCGACGACCATGATGGGAGCGTCTATTTAATCCACAGGGGTATACGATTGATTTAATCACTGGGGTGCGGGCGTAAGCTTAAGTAGAGGTTCTCTCGCTTAACTAGGGGCTAGAAACGCCCTAAGCACTACAAATTTGCTATTTTCCGCTACGGTTTCGCAATTACCAAATAAGCGTTTTAATGACTTGTGGTAACCCAGATGTCGGTTGCCAATTACCCACAGTTCGCCGCCGGGTTTGAGTATTCGTTTGGCGTCATTAAACATTTGTTGGGCGATAAAGTCACCAACCACGTTACCCTGGTGAAAGGGCGGGTTGTTTAATATTAGGTCGGCACTCTGGTCTTTGAATGGGCTAAGGCAGTCGCCATTGACGGTGCGGCAAGATTGTTCGCGGTCAATATTATGCTGCCAGTTGAGTTCGGCGGTAGCGGTGGCCATATAGGATTCGTCGCAAAAAACAATTTCAGCTTGGGGGTTTTTAGCCGCAGCGATAATACCGAGTAAGCCATTGCCACAGCCTAGATCGATGATGGTTTTAGCTTTGTTGTCGGCCGGAATATGCTCGATAAAAAAGCGCGAGCCTATGTCTAGCTTGCCCTGGGAGAATACCCCGGCATGGTCTTGCATCTGTAGTCCTTGTTCGACCAGCGGATATTGGCCGGGATAAGGTGATTGGCCGGGTTCTAGCTCCGGGTTGAATTCAGCAAAGACCAGGCGCGCTTTTTTTACCGCCAAAGAGGTAGTGCAGGGGCCAATAATTTTCTCAAACAGCTGCAGGGTGCTGCTGTGAATATGCTTGCTCATAGCGGCTGCAACTATACGGCTGCCGGAATGGAGTAAGGGGCGTAGCCGGTGTAGCTGGTCTTCCAGGAGGGCTAGGCTTTTGGGAATTTTAATCAACACCCAGTTTAATTCATCGCTGGCCTCGGGCCACTCCAGGCTGCTTCGATATTCTATGGCGGTAGCCGCAATATGGTTTAGCTCGGCATTGGTTTTACAGGCTTGTTGGGCTAGCCAGGAGTCGCTGATGTTAATAGGCTGATGCTGGGCCAGCGCGCAGCTAAGGGCACCAAAGCTGTCGTTAACGAGCAGTGGCTTACCTTCTATCTCACTGGCTACTTTGTTGAGCAAGTAGCTGTCTGCTGCGTCCCAAGCCTGTAGGTTTTGCTTCGGCACAAAAGGGTAGCGTCTAAGCTGTAAGCTTTGCTGCTCACTGTAGGTGAATTGATTGCGAGGGTCAGACATGCTGAAAGTTCACCGTGGTGGCGTTGCAAAAAAACCGCTGGCCCTGAGGCGGGCGAAGGATTGAATTAAGCCATAGAAGCTCAGTATGAGCAGGGGCTTGGGCAGATAGAAATAGCATCTTGGGTCTTTTTACAGCGTCAGGCTGAGGCGCTGCAGGCTAGGGTGCAGGCTGCTAAGCCCGCAGATACCTAAAACCAAGTCCAACAGTTCACTCCAGGCGTCGGCGTTGCGCATGCCTTTAACCGCTTTATCGACACCGTTGGCTTTGCGCAGTAGTAGCTCGAGTTGCGGCGGCGGTAATCGACGTAGCGCGGCCTGAACCATGGGCTTACGTTTCTCCCATACCCCGGCTTGCTTGGCCGCCCAATCGAAATTTTGGCCTTGCATTTGGGCGTGGGCAATTTGGTTCAAGCTGCGAACTTCCCGCGCCAATGCCCACAAAATGGGTATGGCATCGGTGCCTTCACCTTGCAAGCCTTGCAGGGTTTTTACTGCCGCTTCGGTTTGCCCCAGTAAAACCTTGTCGGCCAGGTCAAAAATATCGTAGCGAGCACTGTCAGCGACCACATTGGCCATAACTTCGGCGCTAATTAAGCCGTCGTCGCTCAGTAGTTTAAGTTTTTCAATTTCTTGTACCGCAGCCAACAAGTTACCTTCAATGCGAGAGCAGAGGATATCCACCGCCTGGCTGTCGGCCTGTAAGCCGGCTTGACGCAGGCGTTGGTTGATCCAGCTGGGCAGCTGGGTGGCTTTGATTGGCCAAATTTGTACATATTGGCCAATTTTATCGAGGCACTTAAACCACTTGCCACGCTGCTGGGCACCATCCAACTTGGGCATAACCATGAGTAGAACATTATCGGGGTTGGCATTGCTGGCGTATTCCACCAAGGCTTTACTGCCCTCGGTACCAGGCTTACCATTTTTAATATGCAGCTCAATAATTTTTTTATCGGCGAATAAAGATAGGCTGTTGGCCGATGCTATAAGCTGACCCCATTCAAAGCCGGCTTCAACATGGTAAACCTCGCGTTCATTAAACTCTAACTTGCGTGCCGCTTGGCGCACCTGATCAACACTTTCTTGCACCAATAGTGGCTCGTCGCCACTGATAATATAAATGGGCGCCATGCCTTTTTTAAGGCTGGCGCTTAGTTGTTCCGGGCGAAGCTTGGCCATTGGCTATTGTGCAGGCTCGGCACTGATAGCTTGCTGTTCTTGCTCAGCTTCGTTGTCAGTGCCCGGAGTTTTAACGCTGGGCTTAACATAGCGTAATTGGCGCAGAATTTGTTGCACTAGATCATTGCGCATCTCACGACGAATCAGCGTTTCTTCGCGATTGCCGCCCAAGGTGTCTTGTGGGTTGAATGCATAGCTGCGGATAACGCTGCCGGTGGCGGAGTGCTTATAGGCATCTTTGGCATCGGAAATTTCCTCGATGCTGTAGTCTACTTCGATGCTGAGTTCGTATTCAGAGGTCAGAACCTGGCTGCCCACAGCGACGGTACGACGCTCTTGTTTTAGCTTGCCAACTTTTAGTTTGAACGGCGCTGAGTTTGAATCTTCTGCAAGCTCAATGCCGCTGGCTTTGATGCCGCGCTGCAGTTCGGTGCTAAATTCACTGTAGCGTTCGCTGTCTAAGTATAACGACTGCATCACCTGGGAAAGATCGACTCCGCCGCTGCCACGCAAATGCCAGCCGCAGGCGCTAATGAGCAGAGAGCTAAGAGCCAGCGCTATTATTTTTTTCATGTTTTGCTTTCCTTTCACCTAGTACTTTTAGGGTCGTTATTTAACCGCAAAGGTGACCAGCTTACCTGGGATTACTTTGCACATTTTAATTTCTTTGTCGGCTAAAAACTTAGCGACTTTTTCATCGGCTTTGGCGATGGCAATAATATCGTCGGTGGCGGCATCGGCCGCTACCTGGATTTTTGCTCGTACCTTGCCGTTGACTTGCACCACCAGCTGGATCGACGATTGCACTAGGGCAGATTCGTCGACTACCGGCCAGGCCGCGTCAATAACATTGTCGCCATTGCCCAATAGCTGCCACAGTTTATGGCTGATATGGGGCGTAACCGGTGCCAGCAATAGGGCGGTGGTTTCTAAGGCTTCGCGCTCTACCGCTAATGTTTCAGGGCTGGAGCGGTCGGCTTGACGGCTGACTTCGTTCATCAACTCCATTACCGCGGCAATCGCGGTATTGAAGGTTTGACGGCGAGCATAGTCATCACTGACCTTGGCAATGGTGTTGTGAACTTTACGGCGTAACCCTTGTTGCTGCTCGTTTAGGCCGTCAGCCTTAAGCTCGCCCGGCGTACCGGCTTGCAAGTGGGCGTGCACGGTTTTCCACAAGCGACGCAAAAAACGGCTGGCGCCTTCAACACCCGAATCACTCCATTCTAGAGTTTGTTCTGGTGGCGCTGCAAACATGGTAAACAAGCGCACTGTATCGGCGCCGTATAGATCGACCGCAGACTGAGGGTCAATACCATTGTTCTTCGACTTGGACATTTTAACCACGCCGCCAGAGACCAGCTCTTCGCCGTCAATACTGGCTTTAGTGACCTTGCCTTTATCGTCTCGCTCTAAATCGACATCGGCAGGGTTATACCAGGTTTTGCTACCGTCATCATTTTCTTGGTAAAAGGAATCGGCCAGCACCATACCTTGGCACAGCAAGCGCTCAAATGGCTCGTCGCAGTTTACCAGGCCTTCGTCGCGCATTAATTTAAAATAAAAGCGGGCGTACAAAAGGTGCAAAATGGCGTGTTCAATACCACCAACATACTGATCTACCGGCAGCCAGTAATTGGCTTGGTTGGGATCGAGCATGGCATCTTCTAAATTGGAGCAAGCGTAGCGGGCGTAGTACCAAGACGATTCCATAAAGGTATCGAAGGTATCGGTTTCAAACTCAGCTGGCTGGCCTTCATGTTCGGTCTTGCGCCATTCAGGGTCAGATTTAATCGGGCTTTGGACGCCATCCATCTCAACTTCTTCGGGCAACAATACCGGTAATCTATCAAGTGGTACTGGAATCTCGCCGCCGTCGGGCAGGTTCATCATCGGGATGGGTGTGCCCCAGTAACGCTGACGGGAAACGCCCCAGTCGCGTAAGCGGTAGTTGGTTTTTAAGCTACCTTTGCCTAGGGCTTCCAATTTATTAGCGACAGCGTCAAACGCGGCTTGATATTCAAGGCCATCTAATTCGGTGAAATGTTCACCGGAATTAACTGCGCTGATGCCGGTTTTACGGCCATACCACTCCTGCCAAGTGCTGCCGTCGTAAGCATTGTCATCGGCTAAGGTACTGGCGACAACCTGTTTGATAGGTAGCTGGTATTTTAGCGCGAATTCAAAATCACGCTCATCGTGGGCAGGCACGGCCATTACCGCGCCGGAGCCATAATCCATTAATACATAGTTGGCCACCCAAACCGAAACTTCAGCACCGGTAATGGGGTGCAGAGCTTTAATGCCGGTATCCAGGCCTTTTTTCTCCATCGTGGCCATGTCGGCCTCGGTGGCGGAGTTGGTTTTACATTCTTTGATAAACTCAGCGAGCTCGGGTTGGCTCTTGGCCATCTCCAGGCTTAAGGGGTGTTCGGCGGCAACGCTAACATAAGTCACCCCCATAACGGTATCGGGGCGGGTGGTGTAAACGTCGAGCCTATCTAGGCCGGCAACCTCGTTAACTAGGGCAAAGCTCATGTCAACGCCGTGGCTTTTGCCAATCCAGTTGCGTTGCATGGTTTTTACCTGCTCTGGCCAGTGCGGTAACTGGTCTAGGCTGGCGAGTAGCTCTTCGGCATAAGCGGTAATTTTAATAAACCACTGAGGAATTTCTTTGCGCTCAACCAGAGCGCCAGAGCGCCAGCCGCGACCGTCAATAACTTGCTCGTTGGCGAGTACGGTTTGGTCAACGGGGTCCCAGTTAACGGTGGCCATTTTTTTGTAGACCAGGCCCTTTTCGTACAAGCGGGTAAAAAACCACTGCTCCCATTTGTAGTAGTCGCTACTGCAGGTAGCCAGTTCCCGGCTCCAATCAAAGCCAAAGCCCAGGGATTTTAGCTGGCCTTTCATATAGTCAATATTGCTATAGGTCCATTTGGCCGGTGCGGTGTTATTTTGGATGGCGGCATTTTCGGCCGGTAGGCCAAAGGCGTCCCAGCCCATAGGGTGCAATACGTTCTTGCCCTGCATGCGCTGGTAGCGGGAAATCACATCGGTAATTGTATAGTTGCGCACATGGCCCATATGCAGCTTGCCGCTGGGGTAGGGGAACATCGCCAGGCAGTAGAATTTTTCTCTGCTGGGGTCTTCTGTTACCTCAAAGCTGGCTTGCTGATCCCAGTACTGCTGGGCTTCTTGTTCAATTTGATTGGGTTGGTACTGCTCGTCCATAGGGTTTGACTGGTTCACGCGCTAACTCGTTGGATAAAATGGCTGGGAGTGGTTCGGTAAAAGGAGCAATTATAGGGCCTGCGGGCCGCCAGTGACAGCCCCGTTATGGTCTGCGGCGGCTTTTTTGTAGCTTATGCTCTGCTAGCTCACAAACGCCCAGTTTTAAATTCGGCTTAGCTCTGGCGTTTTGTTTTCCAGACACGCCCGTGAATCCATCCCTGGAGGCTTCACATCGACGTCCCTGTCTCACAGAGTCTGGAAAACAAAACCCCAGATCTAAGCCTGCATCGCGCGAGTAACGAAATCTCAAAACTACAGTGTGATTCTTCGTGTCCCGCAGAGGTAGGGCTGATGGGGTGGTTCGTATTGCAGCCAATCAGGGAGCGCTTTTAGCGGCTCAGTGTTGGCGGCGTTTTTAGGCGAGGACTGTTTGAGCGCAGCGAGTTCCACAGCCGCCGCCAATACTGAGCTGCGTGCGACCGGCAGCAATACAAACCACCCCGTTGGCCCGGATTATTAGCACTGAGCATGAAGCGCCTGGATTCTTTTCGGCTTAGCTCTGGCGTTTTGTTTTCCAGACACGCCCGTGAATCCATCCCTGGAGGCTTCACATCGACGTCCCTGTCTCACAGAGTCTGGAAAACAAAACCCCAGATCTAAGCCTGCATTGTGGCAGCGGCCTGATCCTTATTGCAGCAGCCCTTATCATCTAGCTGTTAGCTATTTTTTAAGGACTTCTTCGGATAAAGGCTGGCTTCGCCTTTGGGGCGGGTTTTAAAGCGGCGGTGCATCCACATATAATCGGCGGGGTGTAGCCGTACATGGTCTTCCACCATTTTGTTAAAGCGCTCTATATCGGCTTGTTCATCACCACTGGGAAAATTGTCCATTGGGGTGATATCCACCTGGCAACCTTGAGGGGTGCGATAACCGCAGCTGAATAACACTTTGGCGCCAGTGCTTGCGGCAAAACTGCTGGGGGTGGGTACGGTGGCGGTTTGAATACCAAAAAAGGGCGCAAATAGGCTATTTTTAGCGCCTAGGTCGTGGTCAGAAGCCATTAAGCCGGTGCGGCCTTGCTCGATAAAGTTTAGAAACTTCTTCACCCGCTTGTTGGAAACCAGCTCTAGGTTGTGGCGGTTGCGGCCCTGCTGCGACATCCATTCCCAAAAAGGATTGTTGTGCACCCGGAAGATAATTTTCATGGCGTGCTGATAGGCCAGGGGGCCGTAAGCCAGTTCTAGGCAAGTATTGTGCATGACCAACATTAGGGTCGGCTTACCTTGCTGAGCTTGTAAATGCTCGAAGCCGGTTACCTTGTGTAGCTTTTGCAAGCGCCGGTGGCTGCCAAACCAGACTATGCCAGACTCAAACAAAGTCATGCCGGCACCGGCAAAACTCTGCTTGGCGATGACCAAGCGTTCGGCTTCGCTCTTTTCTGGGAAACACAGTTCGAGATTGCGCAGGGTGATCCGGCGGCGGCTTTTAGCTAGGGTAAAAACCAGCTTGCCTACGCCCCGGCCTAGGAGTCGAATTACTGCTAGGGGTAGTTGGCCAATAAGCCAAAGGATGGCGAACCACAGCCATAACAACCAATAGCGCGGGTGTAAAAAACTCCAGCGAAATTGGTCTAGGTTTTCGTGTTGTCTTTGTTTGGCCATTAACAGCAACCGCCACCGGAGTCAGTGCTGGCAGTGGTTTTGTCATAGGGCAGGACGCTGCCACAGCCTTCGAAGATACCGAAGTGCTTATCCCAGTTACCGATAAATTCAAACTGCGAGGCTAGCCGAGTTTGTTTGAGCATGCGGTAGGTATTACCGCACACCGGGAATATTTTTCCGGCGGCGATCAGGTGATGCTTGTCCAGCAGGTAGTTTTCTTCTTGATCCTCAATGCCGCCCTTGTAGATCACCGCTTGGCCGTAGTCCTCGCAGGCGGGCTCTAATTCGGCGATTTTAAATAAGCGGTAGGTGGCTGAGTAAAAACCAATATGGCCAACCTTGGCTTCGATGTCTTGATTATCGATACCTAAGGGGCGGTCCTCCACTAAACGTGGGTCGGCGAAGCCACAATGCTTGGCCAGGTTGTGGAAATCATTCCAGTACAGGGCGCCACTTAGGCATTCACCATAAAGCACCGGGTCATCGATAAGGCTTTTATCGATACGGCGGTCGGCGTAGACATCGGAAAAATACATTTCGCCGCCGGGCTTTAATAAGCGGTGAGCTTGTTTGAGCACCGCTTCTTTGTCGGGGCTGAGGTTGATTACGCAGTTGGAAATAATGAGGTCAAAGCTATTATCCTCTAGGCCCAGTTCATTGAGCTTCTCGATATAGCCTTTTTTAAATTCCACATTAGACTGTTTATAGCCAAAGGCCTCGGCGTGGTAATCGAGATGGCGGTTGGCAATGGCCAGCTGCTCATCGGTCATATCAATGCCGACCACCGAGCCGGTTTCGCCAACTAGGGCGGCCAGGGTATAAGCGTCCCGGCCGGAGCCGCTGCCTAGGTCGAGTATGCGCAGACCCTTTAATAGCTCGGGGCTGACCAAGCCGCAGCCATAATAATGACTGCTGACTTCGGGGTGAATTTTGCTGAGAATGTCTTTTATCGCCTGCGGTGGTGCTTCTAGGGTGCAGCAGGCGTCAGTTTTAAGGTCTTCCGAGCCCTGTAAGGTTTTTCCGTAATAATCTTGTACTTGCTCGTGCATAATAGACCTTTAAACCTGTGCTAGCCGCTGAGTTAAAGCGCGACAATAGCGAGAATTAATCCGCGCTTCAAGGCTTGAGGTCGCCGGAATTGGAAATGTGAGAAAAATATGAGATTTGATTTTAACCCAGTGGTTGATCGCAGCCAGAATCATTCCTTTAAATGGAACCGTTACCAGGGCCAAGATATCATCCCCAGTTGGGTGGCCGATGCGGATTTCCGCTGTGCGCCAGCGATTAACCAGGCCATGGTGGCCATGGCTGAGCATGGGATTTACGGTTATATCAAACCCGAAGAATATACCGAAGGACGCCAGGCTATTGTCGATTGGCTGGAGTTCCGCCACGGTTTTGCCGTCGACCCCGATTGGATCGTTTGGATGCCCGGTGTCGTACCGGCATTTAACACCGCCTGCAAGGCCTATACCCAGCCGGGACAAGCGCTATTAGTACAGAGCCCCAACTACCCGCCTATTTTATCCGCCCATAAGAATCATGGTTTACGCGCCAAGGCGGTAGCGGTAAAGCCAACCGAGCAGGGCTGGGAGTTGGACCTAGCTGAAATTGAAGCCCAGGCCGCCAGCGCTGATTGCCAGATGATGATTCTATGCAACCCGATGAACCCCTGTGGCGCGGTTGTTAGTGAGCCGCAATTACTGGCTCTGGCGGATATCTGCCAACGGCATCAGCTGGTTTTATGCTCCGATGAAATTCATTGTGACTTGATTTTAGATCCCTCTCAACAACACATTCCGGCCTATAGCATCGATGTTTTGCGGGGCAATAGCATTACCCTGATGTCGGCGGCCAAAACTTTTAATATAGCGGGTTTAGGGGTGTCGTTTGGCATTATTCCCAATCCCAAATTACGCCGCCAGTATCTACAGGCTGCCAATGGTGTTGCACCTTGGGCCAATAATGCCGGTTTGTTAGCGACCACCGCAGCCCTGCGTGACAGCCGTGAATGGTATGCCGATATGATTGAGTACCTACGCGGTAATCGCGATTATTTATGTGCTGAAATAAATAAAATTACCGGCCTATCGGTACAGGTACCGCAGGCTACGTTTTTAGCTTGGGTCGATGCCACAGGCTTGGGGGTGGATAATGTTCAAGCTTGGTTTGAATCGCGTGGTGTAGGCCCATCGCCAGGCCGGGATTTTGGTGATAACAATTATGCGCGTATTAATTTCGCCTGCGCCCGCTCGGTGCTGGAGGATATTGTGCAGCGTTTACGTTAAGACCTTTTCAGCCGGGCTGTTTTGCTAGGCAAACCATAAATTGGCGGCGGTCCTCCTGGGTTTCGCCCCATTTAAAATAGCTGGCATAAAGCTGGTAATTCTCTTGGTTGCCCTTGCTGTATTCTTCATCTAATAAGCGTTGATATTGTTCGGCAAAACTAAAGCTCTTCCGACTGTCGTCATACATCTCACAGCAATACTCTAAATCGTCGTCGTCGAGCAGTAGGCGTTGCTCATGGAGGGCGCCGTTTCTATAAATCAAGGCTTGAACTGCATGAGCCTGGTTTTTAGGGGGCTGATCTGGCAAGTTGTTTAGGGCTTCTTTTCTTACCGCGATTTGGCAGTTGTGAAGGTCGGCATCAAGTTGGCGAATATTCTCTACTTCGATAAATTGACGTTGCTGGGTCTCTTGATTGTCGCTCTGTAGCTTCGCGCCCAGCTCAACCGCTTGTGCCAAAGCGTGGTCGGAGTCGGTGGCGGCAAGCGTATAAATCATGACTTCTTTATGTTCGTCTGGGCTGGCATAAATTTGGCTGTGAAACACCAGCTCGGCACTGTAATACGGCATGCGGCATGTCCTTACGGTTATGATTTATAGGCTGTTGATATTAACTCTAAACTACTCGAACTATAAACGCTTCAAAATAGATTAATGGTAGTGTCGAATGTCTGGATTCTATCTCGGCTTAGCTCTGGCGTTTTGTTTTCCAGACACGTCCTTCGACAAGCTCAGGAGGAGCGGATTATGAAGCTTTATATCGAATCTGTTTTTGTGCCGCTCATGGTGAGCTTGACGAACCAACAGAGTCTGGAAAACAAAACCCCAGATCTAAACCTGCATCGCGGCAGTCCTAATTTTTAATCTGTTTATTGGCCCCGCAATGCTGGGTTGGGTGCGACCGGCAGTAATATGAACCTCCTCAGCTGACCGGATTACTGATATTGGGTAATTCAAAAATAATCTTGCAATCCGTACTGGGAATATATATTGTGCGCAATATAACTTCGCAAAATATAAAAGGTGAGTCCATGAGTGATATCTACGAATTTAGCGCAGCCAATGGCGGCAACGATGAAATTAACTTAGAGCAGTATCGCGGCCAGGTGGTGTTGATTGTTAATACCGCCAGCAAATGTGGCTTCACCCCGCAGTACAAAGGCTTGGAATCGCTGTATAAAAAATACCAAGACCAGGGCCTGGTTGTTTTGGGCTTCCCCTGTAACCAGTTTGGCAAGCAAGAGCCCGGTGAAAACAGCGATATTGCCGAGTTTTGTGAATTAAATTTTGGTGTTAGCTTCCCATTGATGGCCAAAATTGATGTTAATGGTGATAATGCCCACCCATTGTTTAATCACTTAAAAACCGAAGCGCCGGGTTTACTGGGCAGCAAAGGCATTAAGTGGAATTTCACTAAATTCTTGATCGGCCGCGATGGCAAGGTGGTCAAGCGTTTTGCCCCTAAAGATAAGCCGGTATCGCTTGAGAAATCGATTGAAGCCCTGCTTTAACCGAGACCTATTTAATGAAATCAGATACCGGCGCTGAGCTGCTGCATTTGGATCAGCAGCTGTGCTTTAAGCTGTACACCGCCTCGCGACTAATGACCCGAGCCTACCAGCCGATGCTAAAGGCGCTGGGGATTACCTATCCTCAGTATTTGGTATTGATGGTGTTGTGGGAGCTGCAAGATAAGGCCGAGCAGCCGTGCAGCTTGGGTACGTTGGGGCGTCGGTTGCAGCTTGACTCTGGCACTCTAACGCCGTTGCTCAAGCGTTTGCAGGCCAGTGGCCTGATTGAACGTAGCCGCAGTGCTGAGGATGAGCGCCAGCTGCAGGTACAGCTGACCGTCCAGGGTGAGGGTTTGCGTGAGCAGGCCCGTAGCTGGGTCAGCGACAAGTTAGCCGATGAGCGAGCTCCTGCCGAGTTGATTGAGCGTCTGCAAGCGGATTTGGGTGAGTTTGTGGATTTATTTAACGATTAATCGTCATTTTTTAGGACTTGAATCTCGAGTGGGCCATATTTCTAGTGTGTTTTGCGTGCCATCCTAACTGGGCAGTTTAATTGGGATGGCTGTTAATGCCGACCTGCTGCTTGGCTATAGTTAAATATGACTTAATCAGCAGATGTATCAACAGGCCGGGTATGACTCCGGTGCAGGGCATAAACCCAACCAGCTAAACTATCTTCGGCTGCTGATCTAAGCCCACTGTTCCGCCTTTGGTTCTAGTTCGACTGGCCGCAGCAAGGCTAATATTCTTTTCCTCCAGCTTTTACATCCTAATTACTATAAAATTCTTTTATAAATATAAATACCTGATTTGGAGTGAACAGCCATGAGTAAGGATAAATTAATTATCTTTGATACCACCTTGCGCGACGGCGAGCAAAGCCCGGGCGCTTCGATGACCAAAGATGAAAAAGTGCGCATTGCTAAAATGCTTGAAAAAATGCGTGTTGATGTAATCGAGGCGGGTTTTGCCATTGCCAGCCCTGGAGATTTTGAATCGGTCAAAGCGGTGGCTGAAACGGTCAAAGATTCGGTGGTATGCAGTTTGGCTCGCGCCATGGGGCCGGACATCTTGCGCGCCGGTGAGGCACTGAAAAACGCCAATGCCGGTCGTATCCATACCTTTATTGCTACCTCGCCTATCCATATGAAGTACAAGCTGCAAATGGAGCCGGAGCAGGTGTTGGCCCAAGCGGTGGATGCAGTTAAACGGGCACGCCAGTTCACCGATGATGTTGAATTTTCCCTAGAAGATGGTTCTCGCACGGAGCTGGAATTTGCCAGCCGGGTGATCGAGGCGGTGATTAACGCCGGCGCTAAGACCATCAATATTCCCGATACCGTCGGTTACGGTGAGCCGACCGAGTACGGTTTGATGTTTAAGCGTTTGATCGAGAATGTGCCCAATTCCGATAAGGCGATATTTTCTACCCACTGCCACAACGATTTAGGTTTGGCAGTAGCCAACTCCCTGGCGGCAGTGATGAATGGTGTACGCCAGGTGGAATGTACTATTAATGGTTTGGGCGAGCGGGCCGGTAACGCCTCTTTGGAAGAGTTGGTAATGGCGGTACAAACCCGCCACGATATTATGCCAGTGGCCACCAATATCGACACAGTGCATATCGTCCCCACTTCTCGCCTGGTATCGAGCATAACCGGTTTCCCGGTCCAGCCTAACAAGGCTATTGTTGGTGCCAATGCTTTTGCTCATGAGTCGGGTATTCACCAAGACGGTGTGCTTAAGCATCGCGAGACCTATGAAATCATGAAGGCCGAGGATGTTGGCTGGAATGCCAACAAGCTGGTTTTAGGCAAGCACTCCGGTCGCGCGGCGGTGAAAGCTCGGTTTGAAGAGTTGGGCATTACTTTTGCCGAGCAAGGCGAATTTAATGTGATTTTCCAAGGCTTTAAAGAGCTGGCGGATAAAAAGCATGAGATCTTTGATGAAGATCTACAGGCCTTGGTGGGTGAGTCCCGTGAAGTAACGGAGACCTATGGTTTTGAGTCCATGGAGGTTAGTTGTAAGACGGGTCGGGCGCCGTTGGCCAAGCTCAATATCCGGGTAGGCAATGAGTCTATCGAAACGGAGTCGGAAGGTTCTGGTCCAGTCGATGCGGTCTTTAAGGCGATTGAAAGGCAGTTTAATAGTGGCGCGGATCTGTTATTGTATTCGGTCAACGCTATAACCCAGGGTACCGAAGCGGTAGGTGATGTAACGGTACGGCTGGAGCGTAATGGTCAGCTAGTCAATGGCGTCGGTGCCGATACCGACGTGATAGCGGCCTCGGCCAAGGCTTATATCCATGCCTTAAATCTGCTTGAAGCCGGACACATGAAGTCGCACCCGCAGCATGGGGTGTAGTTCGTAGGTGGCGGTACGCGGCAACAATACCAACCACCCCATCGACCCTAGCAGTCTAAGTGCTGGTAAAGTTGGTGTGGAGTCGAATGTTGGAGGTTAGGGCTGCCGCGATGCAGGCTTAGATCTGGGGTTTTGTTTTCCAGACTCTAGGAGACAGGAGTCGACGTGAAGCCTCCAGGGACAGATTCACGGGCGTGTCTGGAAAACAAAACGCCAGAGCTAAGCCGGGATAGAATCCAGGCGCTTCATGCTCAGTGCTAATAATCCGGGCCAACGGGGTGGTTTGTATTGCGAGACCAATAAACAGATTGGAGGTTAGGACGGCCGCGATGCAGGCTTAGATCTGGGGTTTTG
>Ga0209395_1000308_pt1 | contig 73021 bp, 65 predicted proteins | sample GOMGulsemesocosm_3_FD_184635 | JGI IMG/M metagenome (GOLD analysis project Ga0209395, IMG submission 184635) | Methane-oxidizing microbial communities from mesocosms in the Gulf of Mexico - GOM9D Gulf of Mexico (SPAdes) (version 2) | ecosystem: Environmental > Aquatic > Marine > Cold seeps...
CATAAGCTTGTTGGAGTGATTTAGCGTCAAGTCCGGCATCGTTTAATGCGTTACCAATAGCCTCAGCGGCCATCACCCGATACGGCTGCTGCATGCCCGGTTTGCAAAATTTAGTCATGCCTACGCCTGCGACTATTATTTGGGTCATGTCCAGTGCCTTATTTTTAATCAGTAAACAAAAAGTTACTAAACATTACCAGCTTGATCCGTAACTTAAAATGCCATAATGTGACAAACTAAATCAGATAAGGCATAAAAAGATAACAACAAGTGACTATTGATACCTCATTACAGCTAGACACACAGCAGCCAAACAGCTTTTTGCATTCAATATTTTTAATCGCTCAATACCATGGCATCACCAGCGATCAGTTTTGTCTCGCGCTTAACATTTTGCCACCTGTAATCACCGACAGTGAACGCACGACGTCCCGCGCGTTAATTATCGCAGCCTATCAATTAGTCCTTGAACATACCGATGATGAATTTTTAGGTATTGGCATAACACCGATGCCCCGTGGCACCATCCGCTTAATGGTTAAATTGGCCCAACACGATTGCACGTTAAACGACGCGCTTAAAAGCATCGACTCGGTATTACGGATATCTCAGGCGCCAATTAGCCTCAAAGCAAGCCACCAGCGACAGTACATAACTTGGCGGTTTTTCGCCAAAGCCAAAGACCCAGCGTTTGACCCTATTATTACCATCATTCAAATGGGGCTGTTTTATCATTTGTTGTCGTTGTTAGTACAAAAAGAAGTGTTGATCGAAAATATGAGCTTTAAAGTGCCACAACCACCGAATTTTAGTGATTTTCAATTTTTATTTCAGCGCGAACTTAAATTTGATCAAACACAGTTTTCTATCAGCATTAACCGGCAATGGCTCAAAGTGCCCATAAATTGTAATTATCAGGCATTAAAGCAGCATCTGGACGTGCCATTGTCGCTGATTAGTTATGCATTAAATACTTATGGCATTGTTAGGCAGGTTAAAGATATTTTGATCTTAAGTCAGCAACAGTTCCCATCTGTAGCCGACGTCGCTTCAATGTTGAGCATGACAGTACGCACACTGCAGCGAAAGTTAGATTGCGAGCATGTCACTTACCAAGTGCTTAAAGATAATGTCAGGCAACAAAAAGCCCTGTTTTATATTGAGCATACCGACAAGTCAATTGAGCATGTTGCGCAGCGCTGCGCTGCGGATTTAAGGAAGTATCGTCGTTTACGCGGGCATTTAATCGCTGGACAGGTAGCTCGCCAACAAAGTATCAACAGCGTTTATTGGTAGAGAAATGATCCGAACTAAAGTTAACGCCGCAATTGATAAGGCGCAATTGGGGGGTAGACTGTTATCGATCACTTAACTAACCTGGGGAGCCAGTGCCAACCACGACAGTGGTTAAAATAGATTATATTTTTTTTCTAAAGCGTCTAACAATTCACTATCACGTAGCTCTAATAACTTTTGGTCAAGCTGTTTAAGAAATAGAATCGGATCGCTTATTCTTTTAGAGCGTTTGAGACCGTTATATAATAACGTTTTGTCTTAAGCTTTAATTGGCCTACTTTTAACGTATCCTGCGCATTTATTTTTTTTATTTCGTCCCGCAGAGTGTGCAGCGAAGCAGCTGTTATATCACTTCTGTTAGCCAAGATTTTTTTAACGCGTTACTTAAGCTAACTGATGTATAACCGTTTTGGTCTGACAAGTTAACATTGCTATTGATTTCTTTGGTGTACGATACTCCTCTGACAAACTCAAACTTAAGCCAATTGAGTTGCGAAATGTCATCGACTTCTTTGGTGCTATTTCGAGTAACAAATTTCATTTTTGTGCTAAAGATAGGAATATCATTGTAGTAAACAAAATTGTCTCTATTTTTCTTATAAGATAAAACCGCGACATCGATACTACCATTTTTGAAATACATGTTGCCCCTTGCTACTGGCAAAGGAACAAACTCGCAGTCATAACCGACTTCAGTTAAAATTAAATCGATTAATTCTGTGGCAAAGCCTTTATTATCACTAAAGTATGTAAAATAAGGCGGCCAATCGGGCACATTTACTAATATTTTGTCCTGTGCATTTACGTCAATGGAAAAATAAGAGTATACAAATGACACCATTATTATTTTATACAACTTCATTTTAACGCCAATTTTAGAAACTAAATCTATACTTAGGTACACTATAGGTAAAGCTGTCATAAACTACTGGTAATTTCAATCGACTTAAAAGCTGATTTTGTCTTTAACTTTGTTGTTCGTACGTACGCCCTAATTAATCCATTGTAACTAAAATATTGCTAATCAACTCTGTCCAGTCATTTTATGAGCATTCACCAATTGATCGTTGGCCCTGTTGGCACGATGCCAGTGGGATTAATGTGTTTATGAGAGAAAAAATAATGGAGCTTGATATAATCAATATCAATAGTGGCCCTAATACTCGCAATGCTAACCAGATCTAACATATAGCCATAAAGATGTTTGAATGCATTAAGTGGCTGTTTGTTAGCCTTAAAGTGCACTTCATACACGGCTTCAAACCGCACTAAGCTCGCAATTAAAAAAAGATCAGATAACGTCACTACATCCCCGTGTAAATAACGTGATTGGCTCAAACGTTTATCCATTTGTGCCAAGGCTGTAAACAATTGTTCACTGGAACTATCATAGGTAGCTTGATCGGTTGCAAAACCAACGTGATAGACTTTTCGGTTAATACGCTGGTGCAACCAGTCATTCAGGTCGGTGATCGGCTCTTTTAAAGCTGATGGCACTAAATTATGCTGATTCTTAGCCATGGGTAACCATTTTGTCGCTAACTCCATCGCCATGGCGGATGAGTCATTGCCTACTATGTTAGCTTGCGCTTTGTCCCACAGCACTGGCACCGTCACCCTACCTGTATAAACGGGATTGGCTTTTTGGTATAACTCAACCAAGCCTTGAGTATTGTTAATGAGATCTGGATGGTCTTGGTCAAAGACCCAGCCATCGCCATAGCGCTTGGCCGCTACCGACGAGACAGAAATCGCATGCCCTAAGCCAAGAAAACTAATCACTAAATAAGCCCGGTGAGCGAATGGACAGGCAAGTGACATATACAAATGATAGCGATTTTCTGCGGTAACTTCCGGCAGGTCAAAACTATCTTCATAGGTTAACTCGCTGGCGTCTTTATTTGGACAGCACACCCCTTGATCTAATACGGCCATCACATTCCCCTATCTCGTTGATTCGAACTGTTCAATTATAGTTGTTAATTGGTAACGGGTAATCGTTGAGATCGATTAGCGTCACTTCATTGTCAACAATTTTACTTACACTAATAGCGATCAATTGCTGATAATTGCTACCCGCGAATGCGAGACCTTTTCATCAGTATTTCCTTAATATTTTAAACGATCTTTTAAAGTTTATAACTAGCCGGAATGTTGCGCCCATAAGCACAATATACCCCTTACCTGTTAGTTGATAAACATTGAACTGGTGATAACACAATTGACTAACAGTGGACAAGTTACGCGCAGTCATGGTTTTAGAACGGTTATTGATTGACTTTCTAGTTGCGTATTTCGCGTCTTAATTTGATTTGGTGCGGTCACTGAACACTGACAAAAGGGGGCTATGATTATATGACAAGTGCACTGCAGATAAGAAACACGACATTAGCTATTAAATGACTTTATTTCTTGCGCAGTTAAGTAACGCCATTGGCCAACGTTGACATCTAACGCGATATCGCCAACCTTTTCTCTATGTAATGATACAACACGATTGCCAACCGCTGCAAACATCCGCTTAACTTGATGAAACTTACCTTGTGTAAGCGTCAGCAGGACTTCTTTTGGACCAATAACGTCTAATGTAGCAGGCAAAGTTAGCCTTGATTCACCCTGTAATTTTATACCTTGCTCAAACTTAAAAGCAACATCATCACCAATGGGCCTAGATAAACCAACACGGTACACTTTTTTACATTGCTTAGTTGGTAAGGTTATATTGAACGACCATCTACCATCATCAGTAATCAGCACCAAACCTGTGGTGTCAGCATCTAAACGGCCGGCGATATGCAACTCTGACGACCGTTCAACATCAATATAATTAAATAAAGAAGGGTAAACTTCATCAATATTTGAACAAATAGTGCCAGGGGGTTTATGCATAAGCAGGTAGCGGAACTCACGTGCTTTCAAACGTTGACCATTGAGCGTTACGGTGTTATTTTCATGAACCTGGGCTGCTTGATTAATAACAACGTCACCATTGACTGTCACCTCACCTACATTGATCGATTGCGTTGCTTCAACTTTGGTTAACTCAGTACTTTTACAAACAAATTTATCTAGACGCATTGCAGATTACATTAGGGGCTTAAGCAAAGAACGTTATTATCCTTACTGCCCGAGAATAAGCAACTGATCAATCAAATGTATTGTTTACAAAATTTTTGGTCAAATACATACCTGCGATCAATCTTAATTTACTGCCTTATTCCAATTCAATTAGTTAAGTGATCTATTTTGTAGCGAGGAAAAACGAATTAGAACACAGGTTCATAGTTCCAGCCTGAACCCCAGCAGGACGCGGTAGCCTTATCATTTGTTTTAACCGAGAAAATGATCACCTTTTTTATGGAATTGGTATTAATAGCGGTGTTACCGCCAAGTAATCGCATTATATATCAACCTAATACAACAAATACAATGGATGAAGTACGACTGTATAACTCCTATGTTAATCTGGGCCATCATGTGATATCTGTGTAATAGCTGATATTGATTGCAATATTTAGGCGATTTTTTCAACTAATAGATCTACTAAATCTATTTTATCACTGTCTGTGAGTGGTTCATTGTGTTCTTTGGAGATTAAAAAAACGTTCTCTGAGCATTCGCCCAATGTACTAATCTTTGCTGAATGGATCGTTAGCTCCTGATTTTTGAACACACTACAAATTTTCTCTATAAACAATGGATCATCTAATGCATTGATACGTAGTAATGTTTTATTTAATTTTGGGGTAGATAAAAACTCAACGGTAGGATCATTTTCAAAATTATTTACAAAGTTCGGTTTTACGGGCTTTGGCACCGATTTTTGGCTAAGTAGCATTTCATTAATACGTTTGGTGATGCGCCTTAGCCGAAAGACGTCACTTATTGATTCACCCGTATGATCTAGTATCTTTATTATTTCTAATACATGGTCGCTCTTTGTTTTAAGAATTTGAGCTTCCTTTACTCTGATTTTTAAAGAGACGAGCGTATTAAAGAGATCAACAAATAACATACTTCTGTCTTTGACATAAACAAGTAAATTCGTGCAACCAAGGTTTGAATCTTCACTTAAAGACACTACGGGTTGGTCGTTGTCAGAATTTAATATTATCGTCGAAAAATCAATAAGTTCTTCAACTTGGTTTGAACTAAAGAAACTGCTAGGTAGACTAACCCAAAGGCTTTTAACCTGGTGGGATGAAAACCCTTGAGATAACAGAGCAGTTAAAGCTTCAGCTTTGTTTTCTCGAATGATTGTTCTCACGTGAAATACGTTTTCTAACCCTTGCTTTAGGGTTTTTCTGAGTGAGAAATATAACTCATCTAATAAGCTCTCTTGCCATTCATTCCATAAATGATCGTTAGTAGCCTTTATGTCCGCAACGGTAAAGCAATAAAGTGCATTAAGTTTTGACTCTGTGCCCACTGTTTTGGCAATTTTATTTATAATCTCTGGATCTTTAATATCTTGTGTTTGGGTGGTACTTATCAATAAGTTTTGGTTTTTAACCAGCCATGTTACTAATTCTGTTTCTGATTTTTTGAGTTGGTGCAGAGATGAAAATTCATGTGCATGAATCGCGCTTAGTTCATTGGCTTCATGTGACTGTTTGCCAGATAAATCATGACAAAATCCCGCAATAACTAATACGTGTTTAATCGGGCTAGCCTTGTAAATACTATTTACAAGGCTTTTATGACCTTGGCTAGTATTAAAACTATTAAGAAATTGAATGAGTTTGCACGCATGCTCATCAACAGTATAAGCATTGTGCATGTCAAATTGCATTTGACCTTCAATAGCCTTCCACTGCGGAAAGTACGAAGCCAATATTCCGTATCGGTGCATTAAACTAAAGGCTAATTTCAAACCATTGGGGTGCTTTATGATGGCTAAAAATTCTTTTCTACATTCTTGGTAATCCTGAAATTCGCCAAGCAGCCGCCTTCGTGTTAGCCTAATTAGTCTTAAGGTTTCAGGTGTAATACTTTTTATTTTGTCGTTTTGTGCAATCAGCCTAAAGAGTTTAATCACGTTTGCTTTGTTATAAAAAACTTCATCATAATTGGCTTGAATCATGTCATTGCAGATTGAAAAGCTTTCATCAATTTCAATGGTATTGCTTGTACTGCCCGCCTGAAGTATTTCTCTTTTAAAGACATCTGCCATCATTTGATTTAATTCACGTACCCGCGTCATTGCTCTAAATAACTGACGCATCATTTTTTCAACTGCAAGTTGACCATTATCTCCGTGGCCAAATTTCATAAATTCGGCAACAGCCAATTGATGATCAAAGAGTAACCGCTCTTCAGGTCTTTTTGATATCGTGTGCAGAGCCCAGCGAATTCGACAAATAAAATCGTAAGATTCAATAAGTTCCGAGTATTCGTCAGATTTTAAAAATCCTAAAGATTTTAGCGATTTTACGTCAGAAACATTAAAGTGCTTGCTCGCGATCCAAACAATAGTCTGAAAATCACGCATACCACCTGGGTTGTTTTTAATATTAGGCTCTAGATATAAGGTGGTATTTTTTGCTTTTGAATGGCGATTTTCTTGTTCTTGTATTTTACACTCAAAAAAGGTGCGACTTGTCCAGATTTCACTGTTATATAAAGTGTCCTGAATATGATTAGCATGGCAACTAGTTCCCGACAATGTTCTAATGTCGAGCAGATTTGTTGCAATGGTAATATCTTGGCGCGCGCAATCAATATTGTCTTTTTCAGATCTTACAGCATGGCCAATTTCAACACCAAAGTCCCATAGCTTGGTCAAAAAGCTTGATAAATTCGTTTCTTGTTCTGGACTAAGTCGGTCGGAAAATATAATACAAATATCAATATCTGATTTAGGGTGTAAGGTAGAGCGACCATATCCCCCTACCGCATTAAGCGAAAGGTTAGGAGCATCAAGGTTATAATAAGACCACAAACGAGCTAATAACTCATCAAACAGAGCAGCCCTTTTGTTTAGTAAATTCTCAATTGAAGTTTCAAAAAATTGGGTATTAAACGAAGCCTCGTGCTGTTCTACATACGCTCTAATTTCCAACGAATTAGAGAATTCTAAATCTTTGATATTCATTTGGTTCCCTATAAGTTCTTAACTCTTCTTTAATGTTAGTTCCGTCTAATCTATAACCTACTTTAGCATGGTGTATTGATAAAAAGTCATGATATCAACACTGTTTTACAGCAACAGTCCATTTATTTGTCTTGGTTAACGTATACAACAATAATGAAGTTTTGCCGCGTCGTTAATATCGACTTATTTGTATTAATAATTGTTTTGTTAATACAGAGAAATTATTCGGAGGATTGCAACCATACAAAGGCAATACAGATGGGCCTATTTTGAACCTCGAGCACAAAGTGAACCTTATTTTGACCATATGAAAACATGCATTATACTTCGTACTCTAACTAATTAAAAGTTCTTCTTAACTAAAAGAGTTGTGACCTTAAAATTTATGTGCAGTAGTTTTTTGTTTTCCCTTCAAATAACCCATGCTAACAATCGACTAATTCAGTTGATTTTACTGGCTTTCACACCTAATTGTTTATTAGTGCGGCACTTATTACTAAGGGGAGAAAGTGTTGTTTGAAGGAAACTTTTACTAGGGCCTTACACAGGAATCAAAAAATATAAGTTTGACATCAAACTAAATTGATTGTTTGTGTGCTACACGGCCTTGAGTTCTTACTTAAGTAGTCGAGAATTATCAAAAGTTATCAATTTACCATTGTTGTGAATCAATCCGACAAACACAATTGCCCACTCCATCGTGATCTATAACTTACCAACCCAAGTTTTAATAAGTAATCGAACTAACTCTCCTGCAAGATATTTAACTTATGTAAATCACTTCTGGCAAAAGGCTACTGATCGGTATTCGGACAAAATAAGACCCGAGCCAATCTTCGGGTTCTATGTAACCTGAGTTAACGATAAGCGTGTGCTGCAATCGGTCGTAACCCCAGTTTTAGTTGCATTGAATAGGATAAGCATGAGGAGAAAAAATAAGAGAAAATTTTGTAGTTTTTCGCGCTGCTGACTGCAAGGATACAGCAGCTGTTACCTTGACGCGCATTAAAGGCGGTTGCGTTACGACTTTTATTCTATTAAATATCAGCAACTAAGCCGTGGAACGATTGCTTGGTTACTTTATTAATCTCGTCCGTGAGATTAATCGCTGTGCGACCAGGTAAAGCTGCCCTGGAATTTTCATGACTCTCTAGCGGCGACGCACAAGTTGGGCAGAAACCAACTTGAACAGCATCACAGTCGCCCGCAGGGTGAAATACACGGATGTATTTGATGAAGAATGTAATTGGTGTGCCTGTGTCCAAACTTAAGAGTGAGAAAATACATAAAGCACATCATAAGGACCGCTGAACCTAATTTACTGCCACAATTAACTACAACAGAGCCAATATCATTGGGCTATGTCAAGTTTATTGCTCAACAGGTCCAACATCCATACCATCGTATGAATTCAACCCATTTTGATGAGCAAAAATATAAAACTCATCATTTGTTTTATCAAGAGATTTACTATTATGAATTTCTATTTTTTCGACATGTAAATAAAATGAATCAGCTTCATTCTCATTTTCTTTTTTAGCCTGAAATATATCAACAACGGTGTAACCCATAGTTAAAATTTTAGGAATAGCCAATTCTAACTTATTAGGATCATCATCAGTGAAGAAATACCCCCAAAGAAGTGGTTTTGATAAATCCCATTGACCATGCTCGGCGATGTCATTAAACATTTCATCGAGCTGCTCAATAGTAATATTTTTGTTAGGTATGTTATCCATAATTTTCTCTTCAGATCTCAAGTTAAAACTTAATAAAAAGTACAATAAATAAATTTGACACTGTACTCTCCTAAACTTAAACGCCTCGATAGCAGGCGAATTTTTGTGTAATGCTGCCGCGCAACGGCAACACAAAATACGTAGATAAAGTTTATTATACACCATTATCGAAAAGCCTAACTTCAGCGCTATCAATTGATGTGACTTTACACATTTTAATGAATAGCCTTGTGATTTCGTCAATTGTGGTGCCAATCAGAAACAGCAAACGAATAAGCCGATTCAAGAAATTAGATTGGGTTTTAACGAGGTAATCATCATATATCGGTAGGTTTCTACTGCAGCAATCGGATTGTTCGAGAACTCCCACCCTCTTGATAAGATGTACATAACCTACCTTGGTGTATAACAGCTATATTAGGCCGAAATATATTAAGCCAATTATAAATAATATTGAACAAAATACTACGAGCGTTAACTAAAAAACCAGAACAACCTTTTGGTGATTGTTTTATTGTAACCACGCTTATCAACAATAAGACTAAGATGTTGGTTTTGTCCTGACTCTAGCAAATGTTAAATTGCCATATCCACATGTCCAACAACTTACTGATTTTATTGATTTAACACGGCCACAGGTTGCAAACTAGAAACTTGCTTCGACATTTAGGCTATTTATGAAGTAGATCTAACTCCTGCTTATAATTTAAATTCGAATATAACCCCAGATCTTAACAGCGCCACAACAGCGCAATTATTAATTGGTGGGGGTTTGAACAACACTATCGGCTGATTTGTTCATCAGCTTTTGATACCAAAATGATGCAGCGAGGATCAAGACTCCAATACCCATAAATAGGATGACTTTTTGCCATAACAACGCGTTTGCCGTGTCGAGTAAGGCTAGTTTTATGATGCCAAACATTATTAGACTAAAGCCAAATTTTACACTGATGATATGTTTATAACTGATAAATAATATTAAGGCACCGTGAATCGCCAAAGCTGGCGCAATGAGCAAGTCGATTCTAAACGTTGTTAAAGCCAACATTAAGGTGCAGTACGTAATGGCTGCGACAGTATGGAGAAATAAATCACGGTTAGCTCCAATGACATTGCCTAACCATGAGGTTGCGAATCTGGTCTCTTTTTTGTAAAGCAGAGCCACTAAGAATATCGTAGGAATGACTGCGAAATAAGCGACTGATAATGTCTTAATCCATGCAGCTACTATTAGCAATAAATTAAACAGCGAAATAAGTATTTCGCTATTTTTAAATTGTCTAGAGATATTAGTGACATTTAGGCTTAACACCCAAAACAATGATGCAGTAATAGCGCCATAAAATAGATTATCAGTTTGAACAACGACTATGGTTGGCAGTGCCATACCTATCGACAAAATTCCACAACGACATATAAAGGGTACTAAGGTATTATCCGCATGTTTTCGTGCCACCCAAAAGGCCAACACATAAAAGCTAACAAAACCACCCAATGCTGCCAATGAATACCCAAGGTTTAACGTACCGATTAGCGACACAAATATTAGGCTTGCCAGAGCAGTTAAGATCTTCGTTTCAAAGCTTAACCATTGATGTTTGATCTTAAGCGCCAATAACAGAGCCAAGAGTGGTGATAGCCATGCAATGATTAAAAAGTCTTCTTCGAGCCTTCTGACCGCAGTGCCCAACCAAAATAGAGGTATTGCCATATAAAAAAGCAGTCGTGTTACTTCGGCAGCTTTTTTTAATTTGCTGTCAGGTTGAAATTTTCTGTAAAAAGCTGACCACAACCACAGCTGCATAAATGCCGAGAATAATGCGAGTTTAGCATCGATTGGTAACAGGCTTAATCTGATACTTCCAATCGTCATAGCGCTGTGCACCACATAAAACAGCGGCACAATAATAAGCGAAGCACTAAATATTTCGAGTCCCGTATTTTGACATTGCCTTGCCCTAAACAAGATGGCTATTTGCCATAAAATTACGAGCGCACCAGCCCAAACTCCTAGCCAAATAAACGCGCTAGCCCCCACTAATACGGTTAACCAGACAAATTCAACAAACTGTAGCGTTGGTTTTATTTTATGCCGTGTTGAGTAATTAAAGACAACACTTTCATTGATTAATCGTTGCCAGCAAGCGATTACGGCCAGTATTACGCTGCAAAATACCCAGCCGTCAACCGATGTTAAAGCAGGTACCGGTAATTGGACACTAATCACTGACAACATATACGCAAGTGATAAGAACAGCAGTATTTGCCCTTGGGTTATCACGGCGCTCATTAAATGATTTCGGCCAATATACACCAGTAACAAGCCCTCTACTGCCCAGGCCATTGGCCAATACGCTTCACTAAGTGCACTAATAGTGGCTAACAACATCCAAAGTGCCGTTAGCAAGACAAGAAAGTGGGTAAGTGGATGTTTGATTTTGAAAAACAACAGCGCCGCGGCGCTAGCGGCAACGGCATTAATAGAAAAGATCAAACTAGTTTCATAGGATAAGGTCGTGGTGATCTGAAAAAATATCATAACTGTTGAACCAACACTTGCAGCCAACAATATTAGGGTGTTTTTACTAGCGAAGCGTTCTTGATGTAATGAGCGAATAACAAAGCAGAAAAATAGCGCATAAAATAAGTTAATTACCCAGCTTGATACAAGAAGTGAGGTCGATTCCATTACCCATTCAATGGCGATAAATGAAAAGGCTAGGCAAAGATTAGCAAGCCAGTGCCACTTATTGCGATACGCTAAAATAAGACTGCTAGCGTTTATAAAAGCTAGTGACAGCAAATAATACACAGTATCTGTTTGCAGGGTGTTTGAAATAATTGGCATTGCTGCAACACCGATAATACCAAGACTTGCAACAACTTTAGTATTGAGTAAAACAGCCAAATAATGACACATCAGTGCTATAAACAGATAAAGCACCAAAATCGCGATATCAGGAATAATGCCGTACACACTGCCCGAAAAATAGATGGTGCTGTAGCACAACAAAACTCCTAGGGTAACAATCGCGGTAGCAAATTCATCAAAGCGCGTTTTTATCTTTAAGCCAATGCCTAATCCCATCACTGATGCGGCGGCCAGTGTCATTAACAGTGCTTTATATCCGGCGCCAAGTTGGTCAATCAACAATTGCATTAAATAACCAAAGCCAGCTAATGTTAAACCAATGCCAACCAGCGTTAAGGCAAAAATCCCTAACATTCCGCGCGCTTTGTACGATTGAACAAGCTTAGTAACAGGTGAAAACCAATTGAATAACGATTGCAACAGCGCTTGGAGAAAGATCAGAATAGCAGAAGGCTTTGGTGGCTTAATTTTGTTAGCGCTAGTAATCATAAGGCCACTATTTTTAGGGCTAGTATCCTTAAGGTCAATATCTTTAGGCGCAGTAACTTTAGAAGCAATAACTTTAGAAGCAGTAACTTTAGAAGCAGTAACTTTAATAACAGTATCGTGATCCGTCGTATTTACAACCGAAACAGACTGCTTTGGCAATGGCTCAATCGAGTCACTTACAGGGCTCGATGGTGATGACGGATTATGTTGCTCCGATAATTTATTTAAACGGTTTTCTACTACAAAAACTCGCTCACTAAACTGAAGCTTAAGAAGCGCAAGTTCTGACTTTAACGCCTTAATCTCTTCATCCATCTTTACGTCCTGTAATTGTTGAACTTAATACTAAATTGTTTTAGATAATAGCTGAGTATAGGGCATTAGTGGTATTTATTTAACCGCTTGCTTATTTTTTAGTTGGCTTGTTGATTTAGGCAAAACAAATACAATCAGTGCAGCACTTGGTCAGCCACCAAATGTTCAGCAAAAAATGTTTCGATTGTCGCTCTTGAGAGATGTTATGGCTCAGCCTGCATAGCTTAGTCGATGTGCTAGTGGTTGCTAACCAAAAGCTACGACCATGACGATTTATACCAATTCCATTATTGAAGTGCTTTCTCTAATTTGTCTGCTAAATAAGCTGGCTTACCGCCAATAAGCTACCGTCGACAGTTTCGCCACCGCATAATTTAACAAGCTCAGTATCAATTTAGATCTTTAGCAACATTACTTGTTTAAAGCTATGCGCTATCAACTGTTGATAAAAGTGTAAACCAATCTTATCAATTCGTTGGTGATGTTGCTGATACCACACTAGCGCGGGCCGAAAATCTGGTTTACTACTTATACGTTGCGACGTGCGGATTAGCGCCTGTTCAATAATTGGCAACTCTTGGTAGTTTGTTAACCAGTCCATGCTAATCATACGGTCAGTAACCACTTTAAAATGATCAGGTTGGTTGGCGCGATCAAGTGCAAGATCTTGATACACTAACTGCGCAAAAGCACTTAACTCAAGTTGACCCAGCTGTGGAAAATGCTTGGCAATAATATGATCTAACAAAATATCAATCACAATGCCACCATAACGACGAAGCTGCCCTAGCTCAATTTTAAGTTGTTTAATTGAGTCATGAGTATCGGTATAAATATCAATTTTGCGATGTAAGCGTATGCCTAATTGCCAAGGCGACTGATACTCATTGATGACATTGCCTTTAACAAAATCACCCAACAGATTTCCTGTGATCGAGGTCTGCGTTAAATACGCTAAATGAGCATGGGCAAGAAAATTCACATGAACTCCGTAGTTAGTCAATTGCCGTTTACTTTAACATAGGCTAGTTAGGAGCAATAAACTGAAGTGTTAGAGGTAATGTCTTTGCAATGCAACAAAAAAAAGCTGCTTCAATAATTCACCACTACTAATACTAGACTTATCACTAGTACTTAATTGGCCAGTGGTCATACGTAGTGACGCAGCTTGTCGCCCCCTGAAACAAGTAACGTCAATTTGATTACTATTGGCTCGTTATCATAAATGCCAGCATGCCGATAACAAAACCTAACAACGCCCCCATTGGAGGAATATAGTGTTTTTCCAGTTTAACCTGCGGCGCAATATCCTGAAATATTGCGTAAAGAATACCGCCTGCGGCAAATAGCATGATTGCACCAATAACTTGTGGCATATCGCCAAGCCATAAATATCCGGCAACACCAGCAATAGGACCTAACAGCGCCATTAAACAAAATAACCCAATAATAGTCGCACGCCTAAATAAAGCCGTGGCCGTTAATTCACGATAGGCATTAAAACCCTCAGGCACATTTTGTAACGCAATCAAACCTGCCAGCAATAACGCGCTGTGACTGCCAGTGGCAAAAGCTGCGCCCAGTGCAATAGATTCTGGAATAAAATCGCCTAACATTGCAGCCAATTGACTCGCTGGGGTGTTTATTTTGCTAAACAGGATATCTAATCCCATGAAAACAACCCCACCACCAATAAAAAATAGCGCGGCGGACCACGGCGCCAGATCAGCAATACCTTCAGGCACTAAAACCAACGCAATTGCAGATAACAAAGCACCACCACCAAAAGCCATCACTCCATGGCTAAACTCTTGCTGAGTATCCATTGATTTAATTTTTTCAATACTGGCTAATGCCGCACCTAACGGCATTGCGAGCCCAGCAAGCAAGCTCGCTATAATAACTGTAATTAACATATACACCTTATTAAAAACTATCACCCATGTAATAAAAAGCACCAGTGGTTACTCTATTAACACCATTATAATAAAACCAATGAGTAACAGCACAATCTTAGATCAATACAATACGCATTTATGTAGTTGTCGGTTTTTATGCTGTAAAGCTAGAGAAACTTTTCAAAAAGTTTAAATAAACTACAGGCGACTCAAGAGCTAGCGCTTACTAAGCTATTTCTAAGTTATCACAGAGTATTGAACACCTGTTGCTGGCCATCCGTTTCCGACACAATTTTGCTTAATTTACCGACCGTCGATGCCAATGATACGCAAATTGTTTCGGCTTAACGCTCGCGCAACCCCATAACAAAACACACTAGACTAAAGTCTTAGCTCAAAATACAACCAAGCTGTCGTTTTACTGACCTTGCGGTTAACGCTTGCCAACAAATACTTTAACTTTTATTGAGCGCTGCCAACAAAAAACACAACGCGTTAACATTCAAAACCCCAACAATACAAACTCATACCAGCAACATTTGGTAACAAGGATTTAGCACGCCAATTAAGCTGATCATTAATAATAAATAATTAAGATTCAGTAGTTTAATTATTACTTATTTGTTGTAAACAGCAACAACCCAAGCTTATGATTTAACTATCTTTTAACATCAATACGTGTAATAACGAATAATATATTAGTAACTGTGAATAAATATGCAAAACAATAAAAATCATTCGATTAATTATCCAACATTTTAATTTTACATAGCAAACTTTTGGAGGTAACCTTGCCGCCCTCAACTTGAATGAGTACGCAAAATTAAGACCACATTAAGGAACGATATTGGATCACATCAAGGAACGATGTTCGCTAAATTACACATCAAGAAAACCCTAGTTAAGGTAAAACAAGTGACTACAAAAACAACATACAGCATCAAAACATTGCTGACATTTATTATTCCGTCATTAATAGGTTTACTATTATTTATGACACCTATTAGCTACCAAGACGCATTAACTATTCCTATTGCTATCATCTCTAAGAGCTTGCTAAGCATTCTTGGTGACGCTGTCGCGGGTATCGTGACTACCATCATTGTATTTACCACTACAGTGTCAATCCTAACAAAGCTAATTAAGCCAAAATTTATCACCGAACAGAGCTTTTTAAATTCACTATTTAATGTTACTCCGGTGTGGCTGCTAGTTAGAACTCTTGGCGCTATCTTTGTGGTAATGACTTTTTTCAAAGTTGGCCCAGTTGCGATCACTTCTGGTGATACTGGTGCATTAATTCTAAATGATCTTTTGCCTTCATTATTCAGTGTCTTCATTTTTGCGGGCATGTTGATGCCTTTATTAATGAATTTTGGCTTGCTTGAGTTCATTGGCACATTATTAACAAAAATTATGCGCCCGGTCTTTAACTTACCAGGTCGCAGTGCTGTTGACTGTATGGCGTCGTGGTTAGGGGATGGCAGTGTTGCTATTTTAATGACCAGCAAGCAATACGAAGGTCGTCTTTATACACAACGTGAAGCTGCGGTTGTTGGCACCACGTTCTCTGCGGTATCAATTACCTTTTGTTTAGTCGTTATCTCTCAGGTTAAATTAGAGCACATGTTTGTGCCGTTTTATCTAACCGTTTGTTGTGCAGGTATTGCTGCAGCGATCATTGTGCCAAAACTTCCGCCGCTATCATGGAAAAAAGATCGCTATATTGATGATACTCCACGTCACCCAGATGACGAAGTTATCCCACAGGGTCATGGTGTATTCTCATGGGGGTTGCAACAAGCTCTAGCAAAAGCATCTCAGGCTAATGGTGTTAAGCAAACTTTAAACGATGGCATCAAGAATGCGGTTGATATGGTATTTGGTGTTATCCCTGTCATCATGGGCATTGGTACCATCGCGCTAATCATTGCTGAATATACCCCAATTTTTCAATACTTAGGTATGCCATTTATTCCTCTACTAGAATTATTACAAATTCCTGAAGCGGTTAGCGCATCACAAACTATTGTGGTTGGTTTTGCCGACATGTTTATTCCATCGATTCTTGCTGGTTCAATCGAATCGGACATGACTCGCTTTGTTATTGCAGCGCTGTCTGTTACCCAACTAATTTACCTAAGTGAAGTGGGCGCCTTATTACTAGGTAGTAAAATCCCAGTGAATATCGTTGAATTATTCATGATATTCATTCTTAGAACGTTAGTAACATTGCCAATCATTGCTGGTCTAGCGCACCTGATTTTCTAAATCAGCTAAGTTAGCCATTGGTTTAAGAACTCATTAATGAAAAACCCGAGTAGCCGTGCTGCTCGGGTTTTTTTTCGTCGATTTTTCGCTACTTATTTCCACTACAACGTATCATGCAAGCTATCGCAAAACGTTGATGTTCACTACCCTGCGAGCACACCAAAAACGGTGTTTGTCAAATAAGTTTTACCCGCTTCGACAACCATTTTAAAATGAGCTTTACGGCAAATAAAGCTTAAATAGTACAAACACTATTAGACTTGCCGCCAAGGTAAGATAAATGCTTTTAGTTTGTTTCGCGATGATAATCGCCACTGTTGCGGCCAACAGATACGGATTAGTCAGGCTAATATCTAACTGTGCACCTTGATCAGCCGCTGATTCTTTAACAAAAATAATTGGCACCCAAATAGTAGTTAGTACCGCAGGCGCACTAAACTGTAAAAAATTAGCCAGTTTAGGTCCGATTTTTAGCGGTAATCCCGGATGTAAAAACAAGTAGCGACTACTAAAAGTGATAACAGTCAATAACAAGATGGTTAGTAAAGTCATGATGTGTGCTCCGAGTTATTACAAGCTGGCATCAGCTTGTTATTGCTAATGCCTGCTTGAATCAATGAGGTTAGGTAACCACAGGCCATCGCAATAACCGACGCTAATACCAACCCCAATTGCCAATCCACCAGCTTAAACACCACCGACAGCACTGCTGCAACAATAACGGTAACCAATAAAGGTATATTCACGATCGAGGGTATAACTAAAGCAATAAAGGTCACTGCAATCGCAAAATCCAAGCCGAGATTGGTTAAATCTGGCAGATAACTGCCAGCGACAATACCGATAATGTTCCACACTAACCAACACAGGTAAAAACTGCCACCCGCTGCTAATCCGTAAACCAGCCTTAGTTTGCCACGCAAAGCGTTGCGGGCACCAGACAGAGCGAACAGCTCATCTGTCAGCAGAAACCCCAAGCTGGCACGCCATGGCAACGATAAGTGTTTTAATTTATCTCTTAGTGCTAAACCATATAAAAAATGGCGCGAACTTATCACAAACGCGGTAAATAAAATCGTCATTAATGGTGCCTGCTCATAGATTAATTGTGTTGTCACCAATTGCAGTGCACCAGCAAAAACTAAGGTTGGCATTAATAACGCTTCCAACGTACTAAAGTCACGTTGTATTGCCAACGAACCACATAAGATCCCCCAGGGCATTACCGCTAAATTTAGCGGCATCATATCGAACAACCCTTTTTGGGCTAACGCTAAATAGGCTTTTTTTCGGTTAAAAGACATCTGCCCTACTCCAATTATAAAATCAGCGTGTAGCATGTCACCAATTACAATTCAAAACTTGGACGTTCTTGTTAATTTATTGCGCATCGACTGACAGGGAACCAGTTGCAGAGCCTACTTGAACTGCTGGCTTGACGAGCTGACTTGACGAGCATAGTTACGCGGCGTAATGCCATTAGCTTTGGTGAAATGACGATGAAAATGGCTTTGGTCGTAAAAGCCAATGTCAGCGGCTACGTTAACCACTTTATGCCCTTGCCTTAATAGCTCTTTGCTTTGGTGTAATCGTTGTTGAATTTGATAAGCGTGCGGTGGTAATCCATAACGTTGCTGGAACTGACGTACCAAATAAAACGGGCTAAAGTCGCACAGGCTAGCGAGTTGTTCTAGGCTAATATGGAGGTGTAAATTATCGTTAATATATTGACGAACCAAGTCAATTTTATAGTGGGATGTTTTTTTTAGGTTAAGCTGCGCACGGTTTTTACCATGCTTTAACATCAGGCGAGTTAAAACACCATACAGCATGGTCTCGCGCAATAGTGGGTTGTCTGAAACAGCTAGAGTCGTGAACAGTTGGCACAATTGATCTGCCATCTGTTTATCTTCAATTACGGCTTGGGGGAAATAAGGGGCAAAACCCGCTGCTAAGCCAACATCCGCCGCCAGCAAGCTAAATTGCGCCTCAGACGGTGCTAAGCCGCGATACGACCAACCAGTGAGAGTACCGGATTGACCCGTGTGAACATCATCGGCATTAACAATAATAATACTGTGTTGTGGCGCACAATATTTGGAGCCACCGCTGTCGAATACTTGCGCGCCCTTTTCAATAACATTAATGGTATAAGTATCGTGACTGTGCTTGGAGAAGTTATGGTGGCAAAAATTAGCGTCAACCGTTTCAAGGCCGCCAAGTTCTTGGTGACGCTGATATTCAACTTGTTCTTTGCTCGACCCGATCAAATTATTCTCACCAACCTCGACACCACACTACTCTCACTAACAAAAGGCTTAACCTTGTTAATGTAACGCATTGCTTGAAGAAATGTTTGTACAAAATTGTGCTATTTATAATTTATAAGCGTCAAAGTTACTTTGATAATTGACTTATTCTAATCAAAACTCAGCATCATGTTGTTAATGCACAACTAAGCATTGACACTGGTCAGACCAACTGAAAGAATGCTACTCTACAAAATCTAGCAAGGGCAATGATGACGGACCATATTTGTGAACAAATCACCGTAGAGTGTCGCGACGGTCACCCACTAGCTGCCACCCTGTTCAAGCCACAGAAAACAGCACAACTAGCACCAGAACAAGCAGTTAAAGGGGCGGTATTAATTGCCCCTGCTACCGGTATTAAGCGTCAGTTTTATCTTCATTTTGCCAATTACCTAGCAAGCAAAGGTTATGGGGTGATAACTTTTGATAATCGAGGCATTGGCCAATCATTAGTAGGCCATGTTCGAGACAGTAATGCGTCATTGCAATGCTGGGGCCAGCAAGACATGCCAAGTGCATTAGCTACTTTAGCCGCTCATTTTCCAGACATTGATTATCATTTAGTTGGCCATAGCGCTGGCGGGCAATTGCTGGGTTTGATGGATAACGCCAACCAGCTAAGTTCGATGTATGCGGTGGCTAGCTCATCAGGTTGCCTAAAGAACATGGACATGCCCTACTGGTTTAAAGCCCAATTTTTTATGAATGTATTTATACCAATCAATAACCTACTATTTGGCCATACTAAATCACAGCTGCTTGGCATGGGAGAACCTCTCCCGAAAGAAGTCGCCAATCAATGGCGTCAGTGGTGTAACGGTCAGGGCTACGTTAAAACCGCTTTTGGTCACGGTATCGACAACCATTATTATGATCAACTCTCGTTGCCGACCATGTGGGTCAATGCCACTGACGATGACATTGCCAATGAAGCGAATTTGTTGGATATGTTATCGGTTTTTAAGGAAATTGAAGTAAATACTCTGTCTTTATCACCACAGGCATGTGATTTAAAAGAGATCGGTCATATGAAGTTTTTCAGTCGTAAATCACAATCATTATGGCCTCATGTTTTACACTGGTTCGAACAACACAGTGTCAAAGCATAAGACCTGCCAATTGCGATGATTAAGGAACCGCATAACTCTTTTAATCTAGATAGGAGTTATGCAGTGGCTCGCTCACCATTACCTGTGGTGAGTAACCTATCTACTGGATAATTTACTGTGTAACCTTAACAACTCAATAAATGTTTTAGCCGCTGGACCTAGTTGGTCTTTGTCATCAAAAATCAAATGTAATTGCGTGGTACGCTTAGCGTTATGTACTAAGTTTAATGGTAATAAACTTCCGTCGATAAGCTGCTGCTCGATAACACTCACCGGTAACCAAGCAAAACCAAAACCATTGACGATCATGTCGATTGACGTTCGCATATGACCCACTGTCCAGCGCTGATTCGATCCTAACCAGCCATCATCTTTTCTGCCTGATAGTGCTGAGTCGCGCACCACAATTTGGCGTTGCGATTTAAGATCTTCAAGGGTTAAAGCACGCGCCATCGCATGTAAAACATGAGATGGCTTAGCGACCGCCACAAACTCAATGTCGCATAATGGTTCACTAAAATTATTGGCGACAGTAAATGGTGATATTGCAATATCAACCTCGGTATTAACAAGTAACTCTTTAGCACCGGTTAAAATTGATTCCATTAACTCAATGCGTAACAACGGATACTGCTTTGAGGTGGCATCGAGCACTTGGTATAAAACTTGTTGCGAAAAAATTTCATCGACCGCTATTTTTAATTGGGTTTCGATACCTTTAGCCAGCGTTTGACCAATAGCCTCAACCTTGCCAGCCTCTTCTAATAAAAACTCAGCGCGGCGTAACAACATTTCACCCGCTGGGGTTATTTGGGTTTTCCTGCCCTCAATTTTAAATAGTTTTACTCCCAGTGCGTGTTCAATTTTTTGAACCGCACTGTGAATACTCGACTGACTTTTGTGGACAGCATCTGAGGCTTGATTAAACCCGCCGTGTTGAACAACAGCGCGAAACATTCGCCATTGCTCGAGTGTCACTCTTAGCATGTTGATTTTCCTCAGTCAGGTTAACGGCGCCGATCATTCGATTTAATAGAACGAATTGTATCATATTATGAAATATCGCTCTCATTAAGCAGCTGATAAAGTCACGTTATTAAATCAGTATTTACTTTATCCCTAGTGAGGTTTGCAATTTGAATTACGTGATAACCCACAATGAAAAGCTGATTACATACTATAAATATTTGCGTCACGAAATCATGTTCGCGACCTAAGAGGAACTACGAATGTATAATATAAAAAGCTCAAGCCAGCAATTAAAGACCAACTGGAAATCAAGCATTAAAGATGGTGAATACAAACGTAAAGATTCCCAATTTAGACATTGGGTAACCCCAAATGGCGACGCTGGTCCAACGGGTAATAGTGGATTTGTCGCACAAGCAGGACGTTACCACTTGTATGTCTCGCTGGCCTGTCCTTGGGCCCATCGCACATTAATCTTTAGACAGCTAAAAGGCTTAGCAAGTTTTATTACCGTTAGTGTTGTACACCCTGACATGTTTGGTCAAGGCTGGAGTTTTGATCATGACCAACAATCGGCACAGCTCTATGGAACAACCGGTGATGAGCTTTATCAAAGTGGGCATATGTCTGAGCTTTATTTTGGCAAAGCCCCTGATTACAACGGCGCAATAACAGTGCCAGTATTGTGGGATAAAAAACAGCAAGTCATTGTCAGCAATGAATCAGCCGATATCATTCGCATGCTCAATAGTGCTTTTAATCACCTGACAGGCAATGAATTAGATTTTTATCCACCGGCTTTACAAGACGCTATTGATAACGTTAACGACTTTGTTTATCACAATGTCAACAACGGTGTGTACAAAACAGGATTCGCCTCAACTCAACAAGCTTACCAAGCTAATGCGACTAACCTATTTGAAGCACTGGAACAACTTGACAAGTTACTGGCGAACAAACGCTACTTAACAGGCTCACAAATTACCGAAGCTGATTGGCGCCTGTGGACTACTTTGATCCGTTTTGATGCTGTATATCACACCCACTTTAAATGTAACTTAAAGTTACTAAAAGAATTTCACAACATTTACCATTACATGCTTGAGTTATATCAACAGCCAGGTATTAGCGACACCGTAAATATTGCGCACATTAAACGCCATTATTATGCCAGCCATCTTGCAATAAACCCTTATGGCATCGTGCCACTTGGTCATCAGCAAGACTGGTCACAACCGCATAACCGCGATGCTATTGGTCTTTAGATCCGTCACTATTAGAACTAATACCATTAGCTATGTTGTAGTTAAGTGTTGCTATAAATTAGGTTCGGTGAACTTTATGATGTGCTTTATGTATTTCCACACTCTTAAACTTGGCCGCAGGCACACCAGTTACTTTCTTTGCGTCGGCAAAGAAAGTGAAAGAAAACGACCCGCGGCTTAGTTGCTGATATTCAATAGAATAACCGTCTTAACGGAACCGCTTTTAATGCGCATCTCGGTAACTGCTCCTGCGTTACTCTAATTCCTGCATCCTTGCAGTCACATGCGCGAAAAGCTAAAAAATCGTCCCTGATTTTTTCTCCTAACGATTATCCAATTGAATGCAACTAACAACGGGGATTAAAACCAATCGCACCACACGCCTATAGTTAACTTGTTGTATTTAAATAAAAGATACAAATAGACACAGTTAACGGGAACATAGCCAATACCATTAGTATTAAGTATGTGATCTTGTTGTGTTTAGGAAAAATTAACTAGAACAAGGCGCTCGATTAACTAATAGCCGGCTATTGGGATTGAGACCAACGCGGTTATTGTTGATTTTAACTTGCACAAGTGGGCAATTATTAATGCAAATGGTCTAATTATAAGGTAAATAAAATGAAGATATTATCGATTATAAACAGTCAGGCGACTCAAGATGGCGATGGCGTAAATATATCGCGCGTCTCAGACTTTAGCGGCCGTAATTTCGACCCGTTTTTAATGCTTGATGAAATAAAATCTATCGACAAGAATGATTACATTGGTGGCTTCCCAGCACATCCTCACCGCGGCATCGAGACCTTTACCTATATGATCAAAGGTGGCTTTGAACATCAAGATCAACTGGGTAATAAAAAAGTTATTAGCGCAGGCAACGTGCAATGGATGAGCACTGGTTATGGCGTAATCCACTCTGAAATGCCAGTGGCCGATGATATCGAAGGCATGCACGGTTTTCAGATTTGGCTCAATATGCCAGCTAAAGAGAAATTGCGCCCTGCCCGTTATCAAGACTCCACCAGCTTACCGGTATTAACTAATGACAGTGGTGCGAGCTTAAGGTTGCTTGCTGGTCAGTGGCAGTTTGGAGGACAAACCCAAGCTTCACCACTCGCAGGGCTTGCGGGCGATGGTGCGATTGCAGATTTGTCATTAGCACCACAAGCTAGTGCACAGTTGTCGCTGTCACAATATCAACAGGTTTTGGTTTATGTTCACAGTGGACAATTTACTTCTCCTCTACTCAAAGCTGGCCAGATGGCCATTGTTGATGCCAACACAGCTTTATCAATAGTTGTTGGCAACCAAGGCGCCGGTGCCTTGATTTTAACTGGCAATAAAATTAACGAAAAAGTGGTTCATCACGGTCCGTTTGTAATGAATACCAAGCAACAAATTGATGATGCGATAAATGACTATCACAATGGCAAGTTTGGCGTTATCGCCTAATCCAACACAATGTCAGCTAATTGTGGATAGCCGGTCATTTCAAGATTCTGTTGAAACGCGGTGCGACAGGCCACAGAGCGATTTTGCGATAATTTAAACTGACTGTTCACCTCAACAATATCTAAGGTAAACACCGTGATTGCCGCTAGCATTTGCTGGACCATTTTTTTGTTTTTCGGCTGATCAAACTCCGCAAAATTCCACTGTGGTTCAAAGTGCTTACTTAAGCTTGCCATTGCCCCAAGCTTGTCTGCTTGATTAGTCATAATGCGCAATGTGCAATCGAGTGAAACTGATACATAGTTCCACGTTGGCACGGCTTGTTCTTCATGCCAACGCGCAGAGATATAGCCGTGCGGCCCACTAAAAATAGTACGGACATTAGGGTTAAGTTCGGCCGCTTTAATTAATGGATTATTACGCTGCAAATGTCCTAACAGCTGGTTATTTCCCAGTAATTGAAGGGGACAATACACCAATGGTGAAAAACCAGTTTTATCAGTTTGTGCCGCCAGTATTTGGGCAAATGAGTGATCATTAATGATCGATGCTTCTTGTGCCGATATTTTATTGTTCTCTATATTTTGATCACTAGTATTGTTCATAGTGGTTATTATCCATACTTTAGAGCGAGTTAGTTACGTGCCATCTTGTTAATGAGTTGCTGCTTAACCGCCGGCCATTCGCTATCAATGATCGAAAACAATGCCGTATTACGAATGCTACCGTCAGACAATATTCGTTGGTTTCGCACAATCCCTTCAAAACTTGCGCCTAAACGTGCTATTGCCTTACGTGATTTTTGATTAAGTTCATGGGTTTTAAATTGCACTCGAATGGCATTAAGATCTTCAAAAGCGTGTTGTAACAAACAGTACTTGGCATGGGTATTAATATAACTGCGTTGGTATTTTGGGGTAATAAAAGTGAAACCAATTTCCAGATTATGGTCTTGGCGATGGATATCGCAATAGCGCGTACTGCCAACAAACTCACCACTTGCATTATCGAAAATTGCAAACGCAACATGCTCACCTTGCGCCATTTTTTCTTGTGTATAGGTCAACCAATCGTGTGTGGTGGCAAGCGACAAGCATTTATCAGGTAATGACCAGCGCCACACTTCACTAAAACTGCCTGCTTGATAAAATTGATGAAGATGATCGTGCGTTAACGGACACAATGTCACTTTATCAGTGCTAAGAGTAACAGCATGCGGGTTAAACAGTGCTGGTTTGATACTTGTAGAGTCATGTATCGAATTTTTAAGCAAACGGTTATCTGACATGTTATTTTTTGAGATAGTCTTTTCTGAAATAGTCTTTTCTAACATAGCGCTCTCTCTTGCTAAAATTTAGCTTGGTTTAATTTGGTATACCTCATAATGCCCTCAACTGTGGTATAAACAAAACAACCAGAATCAAAATTATTGCTATACCAATGAAAACCCTTAACCTCAGCCTAGAACATAGCAAACTGCCGTTGTATTTGAAAATATCCAATGCACTAAGAGCTGCTATTATCAACTCGCATGTCGCGCCTAGTGAACAGTTACCGTCGGCGCGAATGCTTGCGGAACAATTATCGGTCAATAGGCATACCGTGATGGCGGCATATCACGAGTTAGGGGCCCAAGGCTGGGTTAAAACTCAGCAGCGTCAAGGCTACAGCGTGGTGGCTACCTTACCAATTCATCAGTCACTAGCGAAAAGCGCCGAACAACACCTAAGCTGCACGCAACATCAGTGGCGTTTAAGCAAGTCCAATCAGTCGACCTTTGCGCAACCTGCTCACCACTACCCCTTTAACTTTGCTGGTGGCAATCCTGACATTGAGTTATTTCCGTTTAACGAATTTAGAGGTTATATCAATGAGGCGTTGAGCCGCCCTTCAATACAAGAATTACACTACGGAGGTAACAGTGGTTTTGCACCACTGATTGAGCAAGTCACCACTTATTTACGCCGTGTTCGCTCGATTACTGACAAAGAAATCATCATAGTTAACGGTACACAAGAAGCCCTTTATGTTGTTGCTCAAACCCTGTTGACCACCGGTGATAAAGTGGCGGTTGAGAGTTTAGGTTATCGCCCTGCGTGGAGCGCACTAAAAAGCGCTGGCGCCCAGTTAATTGGCGTGAATCAAACCGATCAAGGCATCGATGTTAGCCATCTAGAAACCCTATTTAAGCAACATAAAATTCGCTTGTTGTACTTAACCCCGCTACACCAATATCCCACCACCACGACATTGCCAGTTGCACAACGAATGCAAGTTTATCGCTTGGCCCAGCAATATAATGTGCCAATTATTGAAGATGACTATGATCATGAATTTCATTATGACAGTCAGCCGCTGGCGCCAATGGCAGCCAACGACCCAAGTAGACTCGTGATCTACTTGTCGAGCTTTTCAAAAATTATGTTTCCGGGCAGTCGGCTTGGCATTATCGCGGTTGACAAAACACTGGCAACTCACCTGGTAAATTACCGGACCATTGTCAATCATAAAGTCAGTGTCGTATTGCAAGATGCTGTCGCCAGATGGATGAAAGATGGGGCCTTTGAACGACACTTAAGAAAAACGACCCGTACTTACCACAAACGTCGCCAATGTATGGTCGTTCAGCTTAATATTTTGCAAACACAAGGTATCGATCTAACGTTCGATATACCAGCTGGTGGCATGGCATTGTGGGTGAATGTTGGCCATAACGCTGAAAAAATTGCGCAATTAGCTAAAGATAACGGAATTTACTTAATGGCAGAGTCCTCATTTCATCTTGATAGAGCAAACAACCAAGACAAGTTTATTCGCTTGGGTTTTGCGGGCCAAACCGAAGAAAAAATTATACAAGGTTTACAAAAACTTAAACCTTTTCTAAACCCACGTTAATCTTAGGATCCGATACTTAGCGGCTGCTTTTATTTGCCGAACAAAAGAATAGGCATAAAAAGCTTTATGCCTATTTGATTGCTAGTCAGGTTATAGAGCTAATATATCAAGCTGCTTGTTATAACTTGGCGAATTGGTTTTAAACGCACCGATTATGGTGTGGAATATATTCGAGTGTGAAAACTCCCCCTGCTGATTGATTGCTGAGTTTTGTACCAGCTCTCGTGCTTTCATTGCATTAGAACGCCAAATAATAAATGGAATTTCTTTTTGATATTTCGGCGCAAATGTATAGGGCGTGCCGTGTAGGTACAAACCATTTTCACCCAAAGATTCACCATGATCCGAAACATAAACCAGCATGCTCGGTATATTTGTCAGCAACTCTAGACGACTAATCGCCTCATTAATAAAATAGTCAGTGTATAAAATGGTATTATCATAAGCATTAATCAGTGCCTGTTGTGTACAATCGTTTAACTGTTCAGAGCGGCACACAGGTGTAAATTTCTCGAACTGACTCGGGTATTTAGCGTAATAACTCGGGCCGTGACTGCCCTTAGTATGCAGCACCACAAAAACTTTATCTTTATCTGATGATTTTATTCGCTCAGCTAAGCCTGTTAATAAATTTTCATCAAATTGACAGCCATCACCCTGACATTTAGAGACTAAGTCAGCACCTTTTTGATATTCGCTAACCGCCATTGGCGGCTCTCCCCAGTTATTTGTCCGCCAAATTACATCGGCTCCGATCCGAGTCAAATAGTTTGGTAGAGGTTCGATATTTGCAGTATCGATGTCACTTGATAACATACAGGCCACTGATGCTGTGGTGTAAGTTGTACATGATGTCGTCTTGTTTAAAATTAGCAGATCGCGCTTTTCAAGTAATGGATTCGTTTGTCTGCTGTAGTCGTAAAGACTAAAATTGTGTGATCGCGCCGTTTCGCCAATAATGAGTACGACCACTGTTTTTTCATTATTTAAAAATGTTGCGGACGGCAGTAATACTTGATCTTCAATCGTCACTGAGCCTGCTGATAAATGTCGAATAGTATTGCCAACATAAGACCATGGCAGTATTTTACCGCCGAGCAATTTTGCATGTTTATCAATCCATAACCAGCTAGAAGCATTTGCATAGATAAAAGAACTGCTTAAACAACTCACTACCAACAATTGACCGACCACCCGCCATCTAGTCGCCGGTAGTATTTTAAACTTCAACAATGAAGCAATTGGTAAAGCGCCTAACAATAGGCCATAAATCAGTAACGTAGGGCTCAGCAATTCAAATGCTTCACTTGGTTTTGTATTAAATACATTATTGATCATGCTTTTATCTAACACCACCTGATAGGTAAACATATAATAAAGCGCAATGGCGTTTATGACTGCGGTTAAGATCAGAAATAAAATGAGCAGTGGCGGTGCAACAATAACCCCAATGGAGAAAAATAGTACATTAGCCAACCATACAATCACAAAGACACTAGCAGCAATTGATAATCCGCTTAATGAAAATATATCCAAACTAGTGAATAAATACGTACAAAGGGCACCATTAAATATGATGGTATGAGCTAAGGCAGCCCATAATGCAAACTGGCATTTACTGATAGGCCATCTATTGGCTCTTGAAAAGAAACTGAGAAGAGAATTCATGCGTGCCCTTAAAAAACATTAAACGAATAACAACAAACAATACAAGAACAAACGATATCCAGGAGATATAGAGATCGCCATATTCCTTGAGCATAAAGAACGACAGCAGTACTAAGATGGCAATATGAATATAACTATATTGTGGGTTTTTCATCCATGCCCACCAGCGGTTAAAACGCCGTGTTAACCACTCGCCGCTTATCCCGCCAAATGTACCAATAACAGCCCCGAATAATAAATCTACTGGCCAGTGCGCCGCAACGGCCACTCTAGATACAGCAATAACCACCGCAATCGTCAGTAATAATCCACACCACCGATAACAATTCGCTATTTTTTTATCTCGTAATAGCACACAAACAACAGCAATCATCGCCGCAAAAATAGTGATAGTGTGCCCAGAAGGAAAACTAGTATGTCCCATCAGTTGCTCGCCAATTAACGAAATATCTTGCTGCGCGATAACAGCCTGAGGACGTGGCATCTCGAATGCCCTTTTGGCTAAGTGGCTCAGTACAACAGACACTGGAATAGCACCAAACAACGCCGCCCACGCACGGACATTAAACAGTAACAATAAAGACAACATCGGCAACAGCACCAGCATATCACCCAGTGTTGTTAGGTTAAACCAAACAGCTCCTAGAGGTGATAGCAATTCATTTAGCCATAAAAACGAAGAAATTTGAGTCGATGTGTAGTATGAAATATCACTACCATAACCAATCAGTCCTAACGCACTAACGGTCAAAATCAGTAGCAATAAATAGAAACTTGAAATATTTTTATTACATTGTACGGTTAAGCTGCTCACACATACCATCCTTTACTTGCACATTAAATTCTGTGCAATAATAGTCTGCTTTATGTCATATTTTTGTCGTGAAACTGAGCATCAGGTTCCTTATACCAAAATCTTTACAATTACAGTGTAGCCGTCAAGGATTGATTAGCATGCGCTTATGCTTAATAAATGATTGCTATTGTATAGGCAGACAATAAATGTTCTGGCGTGAGTTCAAGAAGCAGACCTTATACCAAGCTAATCACGTTAATGATGCGCTTATTCATATGCACTTGTTAGTACGAGCGGCAATAGATGTCTTTGGGGTTGACAGTAGCGCTGAGATTAAAAGCAACGCGGTCATCGTTTATTTAAACTGGGCAAGTGGAAAATTAGCCAGTAAAACGGAGTTAAAATAAATGGTGATAGCCGCATAAAAATAGATTGTCATGTAAAATCAGGATAATTTTACAGACGTTAGCACTGCTTCGGTTGACTTGCTAATACGTCAGTAATAACGATTGCATTTTAGTTAGTAGATTGGAAGCAACAGGAATGTTATATACATAACAGCCCTGTTGCTTGTCGTCTTGCGGATGTACTCGATTAGTCAGTAGGTTTGAACAGTAGTAGCCAAACTTTTAAAAGGTATTCAATGGCTTTAAATCAGCTATCATTTGATTACCTAACTCGACATTACTCGCCGAGCCAGCGACGGCAGTGCGGGTATCGTCAACAATACTACCAATATTATTTAAAATCTGGTTGGCATCATCAACTTGGCTATTAACGCGGCCAATAACAGCATCGGCAGCGGTATTACTTTCAATCGATAATGAATGCATTTCCTCAATATTATCAACAATATTAGTCGTTATTGAACGGCTGGCTTCAATGCTGTTAATAACTTGATTTTGCTGTGCAATAATATCGTCTGAAATAGCCATTATTTGGGTCATTTCTTCATTTATTTTTTCAGCTGAATCGTTTGCTGTACCTGCCAGTGCCCGTACCTCGTCGGCAACTACCGCAAAACCTCGGCCATGCTCACCAGCTCTTGCCGCTTCTATAGCAGCGTTTAAAGCCAACAAATTGGTTTGACTGGCAATGTTTTTGATTGACTCGACCAATTGCGAAATATTCTTGTTGTTGGTGGTTAGTCCCTCAAGCAGCACAGTAAACTCCGAGATGTTACGCTCGGCGGTTAAGATGTTGTCTGAAAGTTGTTTCAGTTGTTCAATACTAAGCGCACTTTTTTGTGAGGTTAATTGTGCCGATGCAACAGACACTGCCGACAAGTCGGCAATTTCTGCTGATTGTTCGGATAACTGCTGAACCAACTGATAATTATTTTCTATTTTCTCTAAGCGCTGTGAAGACGTCTGATTAACTGACTGCGCATTGTTAGTGATTTGCTGAGCCGTTTGCTGTAGCGGGCTAGCCACCAATTGATCTAACATCGCAGCTTTACGGGTTAACAGCTCAAGTTCATTTTTTTTAATTACTGTTTCATCAATTGCAATAGGGTTTTTGGTCGCAAAATACATAATTTATCCATTGGTTAATATGTGAAACACGTTATCGATTAAGTGTAGACTCGACACTGCTATAGGTAGCTACAGAGAAAGGTACTAAATACGTTAGTAATATTTTAAATATATGAGAAAGGTCAGCGCTTCCTGACAAAATAACATCGCCATGATTTATTACCATAAGCAGTGTACCCACCACAGCTGAAACCTTCAATGAACGTTTCAATATTTTCGCCTGTAAGGCAATACTTAACCAAGTTGACCCTGTTGTCATTACTGCTTTTCCTATATGACTATGTGCTAGTAGCTCAATGATAACTAGCTGTTCAATGATAACTAGCTGTTGCTGGTCATTGTACGTCGTAACTTATTTAGCACCAAGCCTAAACATACAATAATGCACGAACCTGCTAATACAGGTGTTAATAAGAACGGCCAACTTTGTCCCAACATCATAATCAACATCGGATTAGCACCTGCTGGCGGATGTGTCGTTTTAGTCATTAGCATCACCGAAACACCAAGCCCTGTCGCTAGGGCCAACGACCATGGCGATACTCCAATATACTCAACAAATAATATGCCAATCAGCGCCGTCAAAAAGTGACCAGCAATGACATTTTTAGGTTGTGCAAGTGGGCTTTCAGGCACACCAAATACCAATACAGCGGTTGCACCAAAAGGAGCCATCACCCAAATCCCGACATCGGTAAAACTATCGAGGTAAGACAAAACCCCTATTGCAATCGTGGCAAAGACACCGGCAACCAGTGGAAAAATAAGTTGTTTCATCGCGTAGACCTTGTTCTGTTATAGTGGCAACCCAATAATAGACAAGCCTGTCTACCCGTGTCAAGATAGAGATTGTTAACAAATTATTGCTAAGGGCAACATTAATAAATGAATGCTAAAAAGTTGGTATTAATTAAAACAGCTCTAGGGCTATTTTATGCACACGGCGTTAATACTGTTGGTATCAATCAAGTGCTGCAACAGTCTGGTATTGCCAAAAAGACACTTTACCATCACTTTGCAAGTAAAGAAGAATTGGTGCTTGCCACGTTGCAATATCGAGATGACATTTTTATCAGCTGGTTTAAAGCAATTCTAGAAAGTGAGGCTTGTGGGCAACAAGCTATTTTGGCGATATTTTACGCTTTAGATGATTGGTTAAATAACAGAACCCTCGAGCTAGCAGAGTTTAATGGCTGTTTTTTTATCAATACTGCCGCAGAGCATAGCGATATAAACTCACCTATTAGACAATATTGCCGCCGACATAAGCTAAAAATTAAGTCATTAATTAACCAAAGAGTCAGTACTTTTACAACATCTAAAATTCAATGCGCCGCGCTAACACAAACAATTTGTCTGCTTAAAGAAGGCATTATTGTGTCGGCTTCAGTCGAAGGTAATTCAAATGCTGCTATCGAGTGCATACCTACTGTCCGTAAATTGCTTGATATGCCATAAAGACAGCTGCAATTGCAGCAGTAACGATCGTTCAATGAATATCGAAATGCTGACATTATTAGATTTTTAGCGGTCAGTGATCTTACTTATTGCTCGATCAACGGTTTTACACTGCGATCTGCCGCAGATTGCATCATTAATTAACCGTTTTAAGGTACTTGGGTCACGAAAGCAATTTTGTTCAATAATTAAGGGAGAGACTTCGCTATTGTAGTTGTTATACACATTACTTATTCATAAAGAGGAACTACCATGGCGGTGATCTTACCGATGTTTATTTTTGCACTAATTGGTGCTATATCTCCCGGACCTGTCAATATCATTGCCACAGGCTCTGGAGCCAGTTTTGGCTTTAAGCGAACTTTACCACATATTTTTGGCGCAACAATCGCCTATACTCTCATTGTCCTATTAGTTGGTTTAGGATTTAACCACTGGTTAGAAGTCTACCCACAAATAACTCAATCTTTGCAATATATTGGCAGTGCCTTTTTATTGTTTATGTCATACAAAATAGCCACGGCACTACCTCTGACGAGCAGTAAAGCGGACAATTTCATACCGCCGAGCTCCAATATTGATCCTGCGGCCAAATCACCTCCCTCATTAATCCAAGGGGCTTTAGCACAAGGATTAAACCCCAAAGCATGGATGGTTTCAATGTCAGGGGTTAGTCTATTTGTCAGCAGTCAGGTGCAAGCACCGCTCTATTTAGCCATTTTTTGTGTAATTTCATTTTCAGTCTGTTTTATCGGCATTGCGACTTGGGCAGCCCTTGGCCATAACATTAGCCGTTTATTATCAACTCAAAAACGACAAGTTACGTTCAATTTGATAATGGCCTTGTTGTTAAGTGCCACGGTAATGTCGATATTATTTGGCAGCTAGGTTTTTTATCATTCTCCCAGCAACAGTTAGACTTTGGCGCAATTATTCTTATGCTCATTAGTGCAATATAAATTAAGCTACTACCTATTTTGGATATATGTAATAACGAATCAGTCGCTGAACAATTACACATGGATGCTATTATGGACACTAAATAGACAACAACCTTAGCTCACGATCTTATCTGTTTGCTGGGTATTTAACCAAAGGAATGTTAATGAATCCACAACACATCAACACAGCCGCAGATCACTTACAAGGCGTGCTGCCCTTTGGTAATCAGGGTATTACTAGTGCAGACGAATATCAGCAAGCGCAAGCATTAGCCAAAACCACTACTAACAATAATCCATTGTTACATCGGGTGCTTACTGTCGCGATTGCCGATTATGAAGCAGCCAATGACGATCAGCACCAGCAATTGGCCGATGCCCGAAAAGCAATGGACAGATTTTGTGATACTCCAAGCACTAGTGTTTCTTTTAATCGCTTCGAGGTTGTCGCCATGGCGACTCTGGCAACGGTTGCGATGATCTTAACTAAAACATTTTTGTTCTAACACATTTTAGCAGCACTGGTAATTATTAGTTTGTCGGTGTGAATGCCGTTGCATTATCGCCGATACTTGATTAAAAGTACCTAAAATGGTTGGGAACACCGCCATACCCCACAACAAAAGAACCACAAAAGAACTACAAAAGAACTATAAAATCATTAAAAACAAGCTATTTGCCTTGATTTAGCGCTTGGGTGATGTTTTAATTATTTCAATTACATGGAAGTAATTGAGCACAAAAATGGATCTTTATACCTTTCCTGTTTTCAATTAGTTTCCAAAACATCAATTAATCGTTAACGAATGATTTGCTTTATATGGTATTTAACTCCGTTTTTGGCGTTAACATACTGATAAACCTAAAGCTGATTGTCGTCGACTTCGTTGTTTTAAAAATATTGAAACATAGGAATACAGATGATTACTCGCAGAAAGTTTATAAAGTCAGCTTCAGCCGTTGGCGCCACTTATGCCCTTGCCAGTAGCGCCATTTATGCTGCGCCAAAGAAAAGAACCCTAAGAATTCTAGGCACGCATGTCACGTTACAAGATGAAATTCGCAAGCAAGCCGAAAAAGATTTAGGCATTACCTTAGAATTTGAACCCGGTGGCAGCTCGCATGTCTTGCAAAAAGCAGCTTCTCGACCGGGTTCTTTTGACCTTTACGAACAATGGTCTGACAGCATTAATATTCTGTGGGAAGCCGAGGCAATCCAGCCTATTGATGTCTCTCGATTAACCCATTGGGACGAAATTAATAATTTAACAAAAACCGGTCGAATTACACCCCATGCCTGTATTGGGGCCGGTGATGCTCCCTTTAAAATCCTTAATGTCCAACCCGACGGTACCCTAGGAGAAAAGCACACCGGTAAAATATCATTTTTACCCTACGTTCATAATGTTGATTCTTTTGGTTATAACACTCGTAACATTGAACGGGGTATTGCCTATGAAACAGAAAGTTGGGCTTGGCTACTTGATGACCGATGGCATGGAAAAGTTGGCTTAGTTAATGCGCCAACCATCGGGATTTTTGATATGGCTTTAGCTGCTCAAGCCAAAGGTTTGATGACTTTTAAAGACATTGGTCAAATGACCCGCCCAGAGGTCGACAAGCTGTTTGATATATTAATTGGCTATAAAAAACGTGGCCATTTTAATGGTATTTGGAATAGCGTACCAGAATCTGTCAATTTAATGAGCAGTAACAATGTCGTCATTGAAAGCATGTTCTCTCCTGCCGTATCTACCCTTAATAAAATGAATATTCCGGTTGCATATGCTGCGCCAAAAGAAGGCTTTCGTGCCTGGCATGGCGTGATGTGCTTATCTAGCGAAGTAGACGATGAGGTAAAAGATACAGCCTACGAATACATGAACTGGTGGTTATCTGGCTGGGCCGGTGCCTTTATTGCTCGCCAAGGATATTATATTTCTAACCCTGAGCGCTCCCGTCGTCATCTGAGTCAAGCTGAGTGGGATTATTGGTACGACGGAAAACCTGCCCAAACCGATTTAATGGGCACAGACGGTAGCATTGTTGTTACCCAAGGGCAATCTCGTTCTGGCGGCTCATATCAGCAGCGTTTTAGTAATGTCGCAGTGTGGAATACCGTGATGGATACGTATGAGTATAGTTTGGCGCGTTGGTATGAATTTATCGTTTCATAACAAAACTTAAATAAATTTGGGCTGTATAAGATGAAAATAGGAACACGATTACATTTTGGCTTTGGCGGTATTTTGATTGTATTGCTAACGACTTTTTTAATCAGTAATTTTTCGTTAGATCGGATCAGTAATACCCAAAAGTCGCTAAAATCCTCGTCGCAATTTTATAATAAAATCGCTGAAGTCGACTCAATGATAGAACGGCTTCAGCGATATATTATCTTGTATGCGGGGTCTGGTATGAACTCTATTTTGGAGAATGTTAATAATTTATCCATCGAGTTAAACGAAAAACTAATCCAGATAAATAAAGCCAATAATACAGCCCAGCAGCAGAAAATTTTATTAAACATGCAGCAATCACTCGATTTGTTAACCGAGCAATTTAAGCGTGCTTCTGAAGACAGAAGCCTACGTGATAGCCTGCTACATGGTAACTCTCTTGAGTTAATGTCAAAACTAGAGCTAGATTACTCTGAGTTAATCGGTGATAAAAAACTATCGGCTTATACAATAAATCAATTACTTGCTAGTCAAATGAATGTATTAAATGCACAAAAGTCAATGCTATTGTACGTGTCGAGCCCTGACTCGAAGCGCTCTAAGGAAAGTCGTAAACGTTTATTTCGTGCTTTACAGATATTAGAAGAATTACAACCACATTTAGAGGTGTTAGGCCAACAAGAAACTCTCGAAACAATGATTGTCAATTTAACCAATTACAAAAAGCAAACCGCACAAATATTTAGACTCACTAGAGGTTATCTGTTCATTTTTAACGGTGTGATTGCGGGTCAAGCAAGCGAGTTTTCTCGCAGCTCGAATGAACTTAAAAAGATTTCATTAACCCAGCGTGAAATATTATTCTCCCAGTTTAACCAAGGTATAAATAAGTTTACTGACACATTAAAAATATCCGCCGTTTTATCAATACTAATGGGCTTATTCTTTGCTTGGTATACTGCACGCGGCATCGTTGAACCACTAGACAAAATAACCAAAACCTTTACCCAGTTATCAAAAGGTCTCGAAGTTGCCAAAATTCCGGGCTTAGACCAGAAAAATGAAATTGGCGCAATGGCCAAGTCTGCCCAGATATTTAAAGAAAAGAATAATCAAACAGAACAGCTATTGATCGAAGCCAAACAGACAGCAAAAGCATTATTAGAAAATAAACAAGAATTAAAGTTACACCAAGAAAACCTCGAAGAAATGGTAAATCAACGGACCAAAGAACTCGAACTAAGCATTGTTACTCTCAAGAAAACCCAATCGCAATTGGCAAAGTCTGAACGGATGGCGTCTATAGGTAGTATGGTGCAAGGCGTAGCTCACGAGCTTAATACCCCCGTAGGCTTGGCATTAACGGCAACTACCCATATATATGCCGACAGTCAGGTTATGCAAAAAAATATAACCGATGGCAAACTAACCAAAGATGCGTTAACTGACTACTTAGAAGCGACTATTAGCTTAACCGACTCGATGTCCACCAGCCTAGAAAAAGCAGCGCAATTGATTAAATCGTTCAAATTAGTTTCTGTATCAGAACATCAAGAGCATATTCAACAGTTTAATCTAAAAGATCACCTCAACAACTTGTTAGCAACCATGCGACGTAGCATTGATAGTAAATACCAAATAAATAATCTAATTGCCGATAATATTGTGATTGATAGTTATCCTGGAGTATTTTATCAAATTTACACCAACTTCATGAATAACTCGATACTACATGGATTCGACGGTCAAGAAAGTGGCCAAATAAGCATATCGGCGGTCATAGAAAACGACAATTTAATTCTAAATTACGTTGATGATGGTGTTGGCATGGATGATGACACTAAAAAAAATCTTTACGAAGCTTTTTTCACGACCAAACGTGCCCGTGGCGGTACAGGGCTTGGCATGAACATTGTCCAGGCTTTAGTTAACGATAAACTTCATGGCGAAATACGTTTACGCTCAGCAATTGGTCAAGGCACCAACTATACGTTAGTTATTCCATTAGCGGCTCAACAGCAAATAGCGACAAACACACCTGCGTCACTAATAAAAGACAAACAATCAGTATCACAGATGCAGGAGAGTTAAGCGTGGATAATTTTATGTTCGCAAATGAATCAGCCTCTAAATCGGCTGTTGCTGATGACCGTTCAAGTTGGAAAGTCCTGATTGTCGATGATGAGCCATTGGTCCACCAAGTGACTAAGTCTGTATTAGCGAAAGAAACAATTGATGGTCGTAAAATTATGTTCATCAGCGCCTTCAGTGCCAAAGAAGCATTTGAAATATTAGCGCAAAATTCTGATATAGCCGTTATATTTCTCGATGTGGTGATGGAAACAGAGGATGCCGGCTTAACCCTGTGTAAAGCCCATTAGGGACGAGTTAAACAATGATATGATTCAGATCATTATCCGTACAGGTCAGCCTGGGGCCAACCCAGAAAACGAAGTTGTCCTAAAGTATAAGATTAACGATTACAAAGACAAAACAGAGTTATCAGCTCAAAAACTGTTTACCTGCTTAGTTAGCGCGCTCAGATCTTATCAAGAGTTAGTTAAAGTAAAACAAAACAAACTTGGACTAGACAAAATAATCGTGGCAACGCAACAACTAAGCAAGGCCACATCCATCCCCTTGTTCATGGATGGTGTACTAAGCCAGCTAATTACTTTGATTGATTATTGCGAACGCTCATTTGTCTTTGAAATAACCACAACCCCTAATGAGCCGACATCGGATCAAAAAATTCAATTGATGTCATCTTTTGGTAGTGAACAAATTACTGACTTTGACGAATTTATTGCCGCACTGCAACACCGAGTAATCAATAATTGTGGCCAATATCAGCTATTAACAAAATCAAAAGAATATGTAGTGCGCTTTGAGTTTGGTAGCGCCTGTCGTTATGCATTGTATTTAGAAGCTGGACGCCCACTAAACAATCTAGATATTGAGCTGCTCAATATCTTGTCAGGGAATATCCAAGTGGCACTCAACAACCTCTGTATCTATCAAGAACTGCTCCAATCACAACAAGCAGTAATAAATCAATGTCTAATGCGCCCCGCCAGTACGCCTAATTTGGTACAAATTAATAATATCGCCAATCTGTCATATCAATTGGCCTGTGATTCTGGGTTGGCGGAAAACACAGCAAATAATCTAAAAGATGCACTACTGTTCTGCACCAAAAACATGATGAAACAACAAAACACAGCACCAAATATTGAGCATATAAACCAAGCAGTTATTCCTCATATTAAATCGTTAAGGCCTAATTTACTCAATGTTTTGCTAAACGTATTGCAACACCAAGACGAGCATTACGACGGTAATGGCCTGCCGCTTCGTTTAACTGGTACACAAATAAGCATCGAGGCTAGAATTGTTTCGGTTGTCCAAACTTTTGACCGTTTAGTTCACTGCCGAGATTATAAAAGCGCTTGGCCTATTAGCGATATAATTAAGCTTTTCAAGCAACAACGTGGTCTTCATTTTGATCCACAATTAGTTGATTTATTGCTAGAAGATATAGATAAGTATCATCATATCTTAACGCAAGATAGCTGTGAAAATTTAATAACACATTGATTTAATACGTATTTACGAGTAATTTCAAGGACACATGGAGTGGGTGATGAGTGAATTTTTATTTACTGAAGAATCAGAAAATAGCGATATGTTTGCAGCGAAACCAACGCCAGACGAACAAACACTAGGATATTGGGATGTACTGATTGTAGATGACGATGAAGCTGTCCACAACATTACTAAAACAGTATTAAAGTCTAAAGTTATCGATGGTAAAAAATTGCGATTTCACAGTGTTTTTAGTGGCCGAGAAGCCACTGATTTATTAAAGCATCAATCTGATTTTGCAGTAATCTTACTCGATGTGGTGATGGAACATGATCAAGCAGGTCTTGAGGCGTGTCGAATTATTCGTGATGAACTTGAGTTGAATACGGTGCGTATAATTCTGCGAACAGGACAGCCTGGCAGCACGCCAGAAGAAGAAGTTATTCTAAAATATCGAATTAACGATTATAAAGAAAAAAATGAATTGACGGCCAGTAAACTCTTTTCTTGCATTGTAACGGCGGTACGTTCATATCACGACCTTGTATCATTGGAACAATCAAAGCTTCAACTGATTAATGAAAAAGAAGCTGTTGAAGCTGTTAACGTAAAGATTGCCGCTGCTACTCAAGAAATAAAACGTAATGCTAAACAGCTTGAAGTCGCTAATCGATATAAATCGCAATTTCTGGCGAACATGTCTCATGAGTTAAGAACTCCACTTAATTCAATTTTGATTTTGTCTAAACTACTCAGTGATAATTATGAGAAAAATTTAATCCCCGATCAACTAGAGTCAGTCGATGTTATTTATAATAGTGGAACTGAATTATTAGCGTTAATTGATGATATTTTAGAATTGTCTCAACTAGAAACTGGCCAATTAAGTGTCAATTACGATAATCATCATATTAGTGAACTAACCAATTGTATTAAACAAGAATTTGCGCCAAAAGCGCAGCAAAAGTCTCTCGCCTTTAGCCTCAAGGTCAGCACGACAATTCCTGAAAAAATTATCATCGACATTCAAAAGGTCAAACAAGTATTAACCAATTTATTGGCCAATTCATTTAAATTCACCCAAGTCGGTACGGTTGCCTTAATGGTTGACTATACCGACAATCCGCAATCGGCACTGATATTTAAAGTGTTAGATACTGGCATTGGTATTGATGCGGAACAACTGAACGGAATTTTTGAAACATTTCAGCAGGTCGATGGTTCAACATCACGCCAATATGGTGGTACGGGGTTAGGATTAGCCATTTCAAAAGAGATTGTTAAGCTTCTTAAAGGCAACCTCAGTGTCAGCAGCCAACTCGATGTTGGCAGTGCATTTACTCTTACCGTGCCACTGGATCATGCCAACGCCCCAGCGCCAACGATGTTCATGCCCGAGGTCAAAAACATTCAAAAACGCAGCATGGCTGGTAAATTAGTATTACTGGTCGATGATAATCCCCGTAACATTTATTCCTTAAAACAGGGCCTAAAACCATTTAACATGAACTTCATCGTTGCTCAAAATGGTTTAGAAGCACTAGACAAACTAGCGGATAATCCATCGATTGATATTGTATTAATGGACATCATGATGCCATTGATGGATGGTAATACGGCGATAAAAGCCATTCGACAGCTGCAAAATTTCACACAATTGCCAATAATTGCAGTGACAGCCAAGGCGACGCGAGCAGATCAGCGCCAAGCAATTTCATCAGGTGCAAATGATTGCATGGCAAAACCTGTTGATATTCATGCGTTAACGTCATTAATGGCCTCATATTTGGAGTTTACTGAGCAAGCATGATCTGGCCATAAAAAAACCTGTAACTGGTTCTTTAGCGACAACGCAAAACAAGCTGAAATAGCAGTGATTAAATATCACCCACAACACAGGATTCTAAGATGTATGTATTAATGGATATTATGGTTTCGCCAAGTGGTGTTGGCATATCGGTTTCACCGTATGTCGCGATGTGCCAGAAAATATTTGAACAAGCTGGTCTAACTCATACCATGCATGGTTTTGGCACCAATGTTGAAGGGGAATGGGATGACGTGATGGCTGCAGTTAAACGTTGCCATCACGAACTACATCAAAATGGCGCCGTACGGATCACCAGTCATATAAAACTTGGTACACGTACCGATCGCAGCCAAACGATGGCCGATAAGGTCACCAGTGTGCAAGGTAAGCTAAATCCTAGTTAACCTTGCGCAATTATTATAAGCGCTGCGCCCACTTTCCATCGTGTTGATTGTCGCACGCTTGTTGCGAATCAAAACGGATCTGGCGCCGATTGTCCTGCAGTTTAATATCAATTACGGCTAACTGCTTAACAACCAGTTGCCGTAGATCATCAGCTTGGCCTGAACTTATAAGTTGGTCTAAGTGAATATCAGTCGCTAATACACAGGTAACCGTCAGAGTCTTGCGACAATCACGTAAATTTACCCGATGCGTTACCCATTCAAATCCCGTCACCTTGGTCAGGGCAATATTACAAACTTGGTTAAGGGCATTGCAAATTGCATTTTCTAGCTTTTTTTCTGTCTTGGTCACAGCTTCGCCTTAATCTGGTATTAGCTTGGGTTATTTAAGTATACAAACCGTACTTAGTCAGTTTTCGCGAAATAGTGGCATTAGACACCGCCAAGCGCAAGGCTAATTTTCGTGTCGACGGATAACGCTCATAAAGTTGTGCGAGCAGCTGTTTTTCATATTGGGCCATGGCATGCTCTAATGAACTAACATCACCATGATCATTTGTTGTTGTGGTTTGTTCATTAACAAAGGCTGTTAAACAAATATCGTCGTGATCGATAATTGGTTTATCGACTAAAGCGAGCGTACGAAAAATAACATTTTGTAATTGCCGTACATTACCCGGCCATGGCGCCTGCGTTAATACATTAACGGCATCACGGGTAAATTGTGGCACCTTAATATTGATTTGCTGCGCTGCTTTTACACTAAAACGCTCGATAAGCGCTGCAATATCATCACTGCGCTGCCTTAGGGGGGGCAAATTGAGACTAAGAACATTAAGGCGATAGAATAAATCTTCTCGAAAATCGCCTTGCTGCATCATGGCATCGAAATCGCGGTGCGTCGCACAAACAATACGGACATTTACTTTAATTTCATAACTGCCACCAATGCGCCGGAAAGTAAACTCTTGCAAAAATCTAAGTAACTTAGCTTGTAAATAAACCGACATTTCACCAATTTCATCTAGAAAAATCGTGCCACCTTCAGCCAATTCAAGTAACCCCGGTTTACCGCCACGTTTAGCGCCTGTAAACGCTCCCGGCGCATAGCCAAATAGCTCACTCTCTAACAGATTTTCGGCTAATGCCGCACAGTTTATCGCTAAAAATGGCGCTTTACACCGTGGGCCTGATTCATGCAGTGCCCGCGCTAATAGCTCTTTGCCGGTGCCTGTTTCGCCAACCACTAACACCGGTAAATCAAGTTGCGCAAAGCGACGAGTTTGTTCTGCAATTAACTTCATTTGCTGACTTTGACCGACCATCGACTCAATGCTCTCGTCAGGCTGATGTCCAATGGCCGCTATTTGCTGTCCTATGCGTTGCGGGCTGCGTAATACAATAACCGCGCCGGTGGTTTTCCCCTGTGTTAAAACAGGTGTAATATCAATTAAATATTGCTTGTTAGCACAGCATACCTCAAAACAATCGCCTTGTGCTGGCAGCAATTTGTCCAGCGGCTGGGCTGTTAACAAACTAATGTTTTGGCCCAATAACTTACCCGCTTTAAGATTAAATGCCTGCTCAGCTGCGCTGTTTGCGACCAAGATGTTACCTAAAATATCAATATCGAGGATCGGATCTGGCAGTTTCGATAATAAAGTCGCCAGATGTTTTTGTTTTAGTTCGCCCGGCAATAAATCAATAACTACCACATCTTTAACCCCAGCGATTGATTTAAGTACCTCACCAATCTGGTCGGCACTAGCGCCCTGCTCATCTAAATGAACACATATTTTTTGACTAACCATTTCCATGGCAATTAAATCCCAACCTTGGCCAACCAAAATGTTGAGAATTTCTTGGGTCATGCCCAGTCTATCTTGGCAATGAATGTCTAATCGCATTATTTTTCCTTGCCTTGTCTCATTATTGTAACGCGTTACAATAATGTATCACACTAATTTTAAGTAATAAATACTAAGCCGACGGCTTATTAGCCTGATAGGCCCATCCATCCGTTACATTATTGTAACAACCCAAAGCTTCTCTAGCGACCCCAAAACACCTAACTCACTGAATAAGAACAAGTTAAATTATGGGCATGATTTATGCTTTGTTACAGGCATAGCAATGTATACCCGTGCCACTTGAAAATGCAGGTTTCAGAGCTTGGGTAGGAGACGAGTACAAGGCATGATTTTTAATTCATGGTTATTCCCTGATTATGAATCATAACGCAGTAATCGTTTTTTACCCAAACTCCCGTAGGGCAAGGCGATAAGCGACCAACTGCGTTGTTATAATATATTTATTTAGAACGACTAAACTGCACATATTATGTCTAGCATTTGGCACGCTTCTCGACTTGCACAAATCACGCATTTCCAGGTAGCACGGGTATATAGCCATTAAACAGCCCCCTCACGGGCTGGCTGTCTCAGGATCATAATAATAAGGAAAACAAATGACCTACAAAATTGAAACTCAAGCTGTTCACGCAGGCCGAATCGATGATGAACAATTTGGTTCACTTGCCACACCGCTCTACCAAACTTCGACCTTTATTTTTAAAGATGCCGCGCAAGGTGCTGCACGCTTTAGCGGCGATGAACAAGGTTATATCTATACCCGTTTAGGTAACCCGACTACCAGACAACTGGAACAAAAACTCGCAGTGCTCGAAGGCATGGAAGATGCGGCAGCTACCGCAACCGGTATGGCCGCAATTTCTTCTGCAGTAATGGCTAACGTTGAAGCGGGCGATCACATTATTGCCTCAAACGCCTTATATGGTTGCAGTTTTGCTTTGTTCAACCACATGTTAAAAAAGTTTGCGATTGAAGTGACCTTTGTTGATATGACCGACGCTAAGCAGCTAGCCGATGCACTGCAAACTAATACCAAGATGGTATTCCTAGAAACACCAATTAACCCGAACCTGATCGTCATTGATCTAACCATGGTGGCTAGTTTTGCCAAAGAGCACAACCTAATCTCAATTTGCGACAATACTTTTTTGACTCCTATTTTGCAGCGACCCGCTGAATTTGGTTTTGATATTGTGGTACATAGCGCAACAAAATATCTTAATGGTCATGGCGATGTCGTCGCTGGGATTATTTGCGGCCGTCAAGAGATGATTGACCACATTAAATTGACTGCGCTTAAAGATATCGGCGGCACAATAAGTCCCCACGATGCTTGGTTAATTTTACGTGGCTTAAAAACTTTGCACATTCGCATGAAGGCCCACTGTGAAAATGCTGAAAAAGTCGCGCAGTTCCTTGAGCAACATCCATTAATCGGGGAAGTTTATTATCCAGGTTTGCCAAGTCACCAAGGCCATAAATTTATTGGCACACAAATGAAAGCTGCTGGCGGTGTGATTGCTTTTGAAATAAAAGGGGATCTAACACAAGGTATGAAAGTGATTGATTCGACCAAACTTTTCGCTATCGCGGTAAGCTTAGGCGATGCTGAATCATTGATCCAGCATCCAGCATCAATGACCCACAGCCCTTATACGCCAGAGGAAAGACAAGCCGCCGGCATTAGTGACTCACTCATTAGAATTTCAGTTGGCTTAGAAAACGCCGACGATTTAATTGACGACTTAGATGCGGCATTGCAACACGCCATGCCTAGCCACCTAAAGCAAGTTGGCAGTTAATCAACGAAACAGACCAATAAAATGAAGCAGCTGTGTTTATCAGCACTGCTCCATTTGATACTAGGTAGTGTCCATCGAGAAACTACGAAGCAGGACACTGGCTCTGTGGCACAGGAATGTGCCAATATTTTCAACTTCTTTAAAATAAAAGCGTAGTAAAAGCACGTTTTACGTTAGTGTCTCCAGAAACAGACAAAGATGTCTGTTTCTGGGCGATAACTAGCTAAGCTCTAATCTTACCGCTTCGACAATGGCCGCAGGGTTTTCAAGGTATAGCGAATGATTTAATAATACCGCTTTATCTTCCACCAGCAATAATAGCGCAGGAAATGCTGTTGTGCCGATATGCTCTTGCAATTCACCCACGTCATTCATTACATTTGCCGCGTCTTTACTAAGTTGTTGTTTAAATACTTTAGCTGGCGGTGACAGTTTGAAAGTGTCGACAATTTCAGCAAAATCATCTGGCTGTGACAATGTATTACCGTCAACAAAATGCGCGTGCTGTAACGCATTTAAAACAGATAGAGTTTTTTCAGGCTGTTTGTTACCCAACCAAGCCATTAGATTAGCCGTAAGCGTGGCATCTTGCGCCTGATTAGCATGGCGTAAATAAGCGTTACCAAATGCAACAGTACTTTGATCTGACACCGCTTCTGCTTGCTTTAAACCAGCACCATCGCTGCCATCATAATGAGCACAGTGCCACATAGTAATGTCGATATCAGGATAGGATTTAGCAATAGCGTTAACCAAAGACGTTGAAGCGTAACTCCATGGGCAGTGCGAGTCGAAAACAAAATACAATTGAGCAGACATAAGAATGTTCCGTTAGGTCGAAAAAATTAATGGGATATTAAATAGTTTATGCCATTTATTCAATTGCTAGTAGCCAATTAAATGCAATCAAGATCACATCGACTCATATATATCCGTACACATTAAAATCCAGTTTTGAATTGTTGACGCAGATATAGGATTAAACACTAGCTATTTACCTAGCCTGTTAATCGTTATTGGCACCAAACCAATGGAACACAGACAGTTATTGTTATCATTTGTATTTGGTTAACTTGCTTACTTCAACTCGCTCCCTAGTACGGCCGTTTATGTGCTGATAATAACAATAACTCTCACTATCATTATAACTTACTTATAATAATCAAGCATATAGCAGGGCCTCTTAGAATAGAATGGTCTTTGCAGATTTCTATTATTTCCATATAATGAAATGATAACATCAACGTCATAGAGGGTATTAAACGATGAAAACCTCGAGCAATATACTAAGTACACTAAATCAAATTTTGACCTTAGAACTAACCTCGATTAACCAATTCTTTTTGCATGCACGGATCTTCAAAAATTGGGGACTCGATGAACTAGACGAAAAAGATTACAAAAAATCTATTTTAGACATGAAACAAGCAGATAAATTAATTGAACGGATTTTGTTCCTCGAAGGCCTGCCAAATTTGCAACAACTCGGTCGTTTACGCATAGGTGAACATACCGCAGAAATGCTGCAATGTGACTATGACTTTGAAATGGAGCAAATAGCCGCGCTACGTAGTGCAATTGAGCTTTGTGAAAATGAGCAAGATTATGTCAGCCGGGAAATGTTGGAAAAGATCCTCGAGCAAGAGGAAGAACATGTTGATTGGATCGAATCACAACAATTCTTAATCGATAATACCGGCATCGAAAATTATCAGCAATCAATGATGGAGGATTAACATGAAAGGTATTCAATTGGTCGTAGACCACCTAAACAAACAGTTAACGTTAGAGTTGTCCTCTATGGATCAATATCTTGTGCATTCAAAAATGTATGAAGATTGGGGCATTGTTAAATTACATGACCATCTTGCTCACGAGTATGAAGAAGAGCTTGGTCATGCTAAACGTATCGCAGAGCGGATCCTATTTTTAGAAGGTGATGCCGATACCGCTTCTAGAGAACCGATTAACGTTGGCAGCAATGTTAAAGAGATGCTGGAAAATGATTTAGCGGCTGAAGTAGTTGTCGCCACTAGTTTACGTAAAATCATTGGTATTTGTGAAAAAGAACAGGACTATGTCAGCCGTGATATGTTGGTTGACCTGCTCGATGATACCGAAATGGACCATATCTATTGGCTAGAACAGCAATTAGGCTTAATAGATCGGATCGGATTGCAAAACTATATCCAATCTCAAATGAGCCCAAGCGTATAAGCTAAAACTCAAATAGCGCCACTATAAGAGTGCTAATGCAACAACCCAAACGCCGCTTGTTTAATTTAAACACGGCGTTTTTCTATATAAAGCAAAGTAATTGCCGATACTGCTAACAATACAATTGGCAATGTTGTAATTAAGTGGTGCTACCAACTAAGTTCGGTGGATATTTGATGTGCTTTATATATTCCCTCACTCTTAACTTTGGCGTAACCACACCAACTCCAACCCTTACTATTTTATTCATTTGCGGTGCTTCCTGAGACATTAATTACATCAACAGACCCTAATAGTGGCGATATTTTTTACTGCGATAGATCAGGAATTTCTATTAAAAAATCAGTCACCCCAATATCTAGTTGTAATTGGTTTAACAAGGTTGATAACTGACCACGATGATGGGTTTGATGGTTAAAAAGATGGCTCAACAACTCACCAAAATTACGAATGCTAACAATGCCCTTGGTATTAGTATAAGTGAGGTTTTTGTTGAAATCTTCAAGCATTACCTCGTTGTTTAGCCAGTGACAGAGTGTAGAATCTGCCGTTTGACGTGCTATTTCAAATTGTGACAGCTGGGGGGAAACTACATCATTTAACCCTTTGGGCTTAGCTAACTGTGTGACACTTTGCAATGAAGCATAGTATTCTCTGTGACAGGAAAACCTAGTTAACCAGATAATGTCACCCACTAAAATGTGATTAAGCGTACCGATTATTGAATTGAAATATGCGCCGCGATCCTCTAAAAGTTGCTCGTCAGTTAACGGCGCAATAATATTAAGGATCTGATTGTTTATTCGGCGGTTGTAATCTGCCATTAAAATAAAGTGACTTAAAAAATTCATAAAAAACTCCTGTTTTTCACATCGCACACTACTTAACCGGCAATAATATTCTTGGCTAAGTTATTGATATAAACGACCACTGTGTCTTAACCAGCCACCGACATGGCGATTGCGTGGGTCATGGTGTGTCCAATGCACGACACCGCCTTTGCGGTTCCATTCATATTCACCATAGAACTCAATGATGTCGCCTTTTTTAATCGCATTAATTCGTGGTGCTAAATCGATATTATGAGCGATTAAAATGGTTTGACCCGAAGATATTTTAATAATAAATTTTTGATGTCTTGAGCCTTGGGTATCGTCTTTCAAAATTCGAGTGACTTTACCACGCCCTTTAACTTGAACATCACTTTGATGATTTTGATAAGCTTGCTGCAGCGTGACAGCTTGTGCGACATTAAACCATTGCAGGAAAAACAATAAACAGAGAGTTTGTAACGAAAGTTTTAGCATCTAATTAACTGTCCTTAGTTGTATTTAGTTTTTAATGTGAGTTTTTAAACAAGCTAAGCCAACCTGTGCCTAGGCTTAGCTTATTCAGTAATCATTTTGTAAGCGCAACACCAGCAACTTCAACCACTGTTTTAGCATTTGCTCGTTCAATGACTTTTAATAGTGTCGTTTGAATAGTTTCGTCTTTTCTAGCGTCCGTTTTACTAAAAAATCGCTCTTGTAACTCTTCAGCTCCTTCAGTGACAATAAAACCTACAACGACCTCCGTTGCACAATCGACAGTTTCACCATAATAAGACAGGGTAATTTGAGGATAACCTTGAAAACCATTGTTAACTCTCTTTGCAATTCGTTTTGTACATTTATCCAAGTTCATATAGGGTTCCAGCAGAATATCTACGCTCTCATAAGCCGTGAGCAGAGCTGGCGCAATAAGTTGCGCCGGTAATTTTAAATAATGTAATTGCGTTGCTAAATAGCCAGAAGTTATCTTAGTTTATCGAGTTAACGCTCTGTCAATGCGAGTTTAGCACCTAACAGCGCGAAAGTTATAGCAAATGTACGTTGTAAGTATTTTATGCCTTTAGTAGAGCCTATGACATATTTTTTGACACTGTGTGCCAGTAGACCGTAACCACTAAACACGACTAAGGTCATGGTCATAAAAATGCTACCTAGCACTAACATATCTATTAGTGGCTCGGATGTTTGCGCAGGAATAAATTGCGGTAAAAATGCCATAAAAAAAATCGAGAGTTTTGGGTTTAGAATATTGAGTAGAAATGCTTTTAAAGCAATGGTACGACCGGCTGTTTTTTGATCGGGGTCCTGCAGGGTTAAACCTCCCGTTTCATGCCACATAACCCATGCCAAATACAATAAATAACCAACACCTGCGAACTTTATCAATTGAAATATGATGGCGCTGGTATGAATTATTGCGGCTAAACCAAACGTACAAGCAATTAAAGCTGGGATAATTCCCACGGTGCAACCAAGCGCCGCATATAAGCTCGCACGTGCTCCATGTATTAATCCGGTTGATATTGTATAGAGCACCCCCGTGCCCGGTATTAACACAACTATAAGTGATGTAATTAAAAATTGGGTACTGATCATGTTGACCTCCATACTTAGTAACACAAAGGTAATTAATACTGCTGTTCATGCTTACTGATTATTAACCTGCGCAACGTCAGCTTGAACACACGTTCTAACCAAGAAAATCCATTGATACCAACGAGCTGTTCGGTGAAGTAGCAGGATCAAAATGACAAGTTCTTTAACTCGATCTTACTCGCCACAGTCCATTTGGTAATCATTTGCATGCAAAGCTGCAATGCAACTCAGTATTTTAACACCATCACATTATGGTGTTAAACGGCAAAGTCATTTAAAGTAACTCGGGTATAATTATGCTCTTAACCTAAGTTTACGCTTTATTACAGGAAGCCCTATGAACAACATCAAACGATTAACCTTTGCCATGGTCGTAATTGTCTTGTCTGGCTGTAGCTCATTGCAACAGTTATCAAATCAAATCGCCAAACCACAAGCAAAGTTTCACTCTCTGGCGGTAGGTAAAGTCTCGGCCACTTCTGTCCAATTACTACCTGTCATCACAATCACTAATAACAGTATGCTGCCGATCCCAATCAATAACATCAGTTACCAATTGAGCTTAAATAACAAGCAATTGGTCAATGGTATGGCCGACTCTATTGGCACCCTCCCCGCAAATGGATCTAAAAATGTTACGTTGGCACTTGATGTTACTAAAAAGTCATTATCAGCGTTACAACAATTACTGTTCAAAAATGGTCAAGTTGACTATCAAGTCAGCGGCAAAGTAAATTTGGTTGGATTTGATGTGCCGTTTGAGCGGGAGGCAACTTTGTATATGCCAAAGGTCTCTATTAGTAATATAAACGTCGGCAAAGCGAGTTTTGATGAGGTGGCATTGTCTGTTGATCTAGCGCTTGAGAATAAAAATGACTTTAATCTACCGTTAGATAACCTGAGCTATCAAGTGTCGAGCAATTCAACCGCGTTATTTAGTGGCGCATTGCAGCAACAAGAAGTCAAACCTGGCAGTCATCAACTGACTCTGCCAATAAAAATAAAACCTAACCTTCTATTTTCAAATATCTTTAGTTTGTTAAGTAAGCCGAACGTACCATTAACCATTGATATCAAAAGCCCGCTGTTCTCTGTTCAGCAGCAAAAGAACATCAACCTAGGAAAATTATTCAAATAGACCTACTAAAAATATCCATTTTACGGTGAATATTGTTGCTGTATCTCGACAAATGTTCACCGTAACTTCGCCCACTCTCGAATAGTTATTCACAATTTCCGACGTTTAATTAACTAAAAAAGCCAGTGTTAGCACAATCTTTAGTCTATTGTATGAAATTATTCGGTTTTGAGCACTACAGTCTTATCAATATTTGGGTATACTATCGCCCACGTTTATAAAATGTTTCATCCGATGGCTTAAATGCTGGAATAAAGTTAACCAAAAGTTACTTTAGTTTAAGTTATTGCGTATTTACTGAAAATTTTAGGGAAATAAAATGTCTAACAACAAAACTATCTATTACACACTGACTGATGAAGCACCATCATTAGCAACTTGTTCATTACTGCCAATTATCCGTGCATTTACCTCTGCGGCAGAGATTGACGTTAAGCTAAGCGATATTTCACTTGGTGCGCGTGTACTTGCAGCATTCCCAGAAAATTTAACAGCTCAACAACAAGTTGAAGACGGCCTTAAATTTTTAGGTCAATTAACTCAAGATTCTGATGCCAACATCATTAAATTGCCGAACATCAGTGCTTCAGTACCACAGCTAGTTGATTGTATTAAAGAGCTTCAAAGCCAAGGCTACCATATTCCTGATTTAAGCCTTAACCCACATACCAAAGAAGAAGAAGCGGTTGCAGCTCGCTACTCTAAAATTCTAGGTAGCGCGGTAAACCCGGTATTGCGTGAAGGTAACTCTGACCGTCGTGCGCCACCGGCAGTTAAGGCTTACGTTAAAAAATTCCCACACTCAATGGGCAAGTGGAGCCAAGCATCACGTACCCATGCTGATTTCATGCGTGGCGGAGATTTCTTCTCAAGCGAGCAATCAGCGACCGTAGAGAAAGCAACTGATATTCGCATTGAGTTCACCCCAGCCGGTGGCAATGTAAAAGTGATGAAAGAATTATCACTAGAGCAAGGCGAAATTATCGACGGCATGTTCATGAGCAGCAAAGCCCTAGACAAGTTCTTCGAAAAGACTCTACAAGATTGTAAAGAAACAGGTGTGATGTGGTCGCTACACGTAAAAGCAACCATGATGAAAGTGTCTCACCCAATCGTATTTGGTCACGCTGTTAAAGTTTTTTACCGCGATGTTTTTACCAAGCATGCTGAAACATTCAAAAAACTAGAAGTTAACCCTAACCTTGGTTTGGGCAACATTTATGATAAAATTCAAACCTTGCCACGTACTCAACGTGAAGAGATCGAACGTGACATTCAATCGTGTTATGTAACTCGCCCAGAAATGGCGATGGTTGATTCAGTTAAAGGTGTTTCTAACCTGCACGTACCAAGTGATGTAATCGTTGATGCTTCAATGCCAGCAATGATCCGTAACTCTGGGCAAATGTGGGGTGCTGACGGTAAGCTAAAAGATACTAAAGCTATCATGCCAGAAAGTACTTATGCCCGAATTTACCAAGAGATGATTGATTTTTGTAAAACTCACGGCGCATTCGATCCAACAACTATGGGTACTGTACCTAACGTTGGTCTTATGGCTAAGAAAGCTGAAGAGTATGGTTCTCACGACAAAACTTTCGAAATGGAAAGTGATGGTGTGATGCGTATAGTGACAAGCGATGGCACAGTACTTACTGAGCACGCAGTTGAGCAAGGTGATATCTGGCGTGCATGTCAGACTAAAGATGCACCAGTACGCGATTGGGTTAAACTTGGCGTAACACGTGCGCGTAACTCAAATACTCCAGCTATTTTCTGGTTAGATCCTGAACGTAGCCACGACATGGAATTAATGAAGAAAGTAGATTTCTATCTGCAAGAACATGATACTGACGGTTTAAGTATTTCTAAAATGGATTACAACCAAGCAATCCGTGTTTCAATGGAACGCCAGCGCCGTGGTCTAGATACTATTTCAGTTACTGGTAACGTATTACGTGATTACCTAACTGATTTGTTCCCAATCATGGAACTTGGTACGTCAGCTAAAATGCTGTCTATCGTACCAATGCTTTCTGGTGGTGGCATGTACGAAACTGGCGCAGGCGGTTCTGCTCCACGTCACGTACAACAGGTTGTTGAAGAAAACCACCTACGTTGGGATTCACTGGGTGAATTTATGGCAATAGCTGTTTCGTTAGAAGACATGGGTCGTAAGCAAAATAATGCTTCTGCCACTATCTTAGCTAGCACGCTAGATGCTGCAACAACGACTTTATTACAAAATAATAAGTCACCATCACGTCGCACCGGTGAGCTTGATAACCGTGGTAGCCATTTCTATCTAGCGTTGTACTGGGCACAAGAAGTTGCCGCTCAGACCGATGATGTTGAATTGGCCGCTAAGTTTAAAGAGTTTGCTCAAACTCTAACTGACAATGAGCAAACAATTCTAGGCGAAATGAGCGCAGTGCAAGGCCGCCCTACTGTTCCTGGTGGTTACTATCACCCGAACCGTGATGCCGTTAAGAAAATTATGCGCCCAAGCAAAACTTTCAATGCCGCTATTGCTGCCGCAAAGAAATAATTAAGACTGGCTCTTAATTATCCTGTCATAAAATAGCACCCAGTTTAATTGAGCTGGGTGCTATTTTTATAGCCCTGTCATTATTTTCTCTTCAGTGTTTTAAATCCCAGCTATTGAATGTCATTATTCTAGTGATATTTGCTTAAGTTTAAGTACGTTTCTAGACTATAAAATAGCCAGTAATTGGTTGCAATCTCTTGCTACCAGCACTATTTCGTAAACTGCGCACAACCTGCTAGCGGACTATATTTTAGTATGGTATCGTTCCGTTTAGTCACCTTATAGTATTACCTAGTAGATTATGGGATTATAATAGTAATGAATATTGTAGAATCATGTTGTGAGTTCTCTTCAGTCAACGACCAATTGAAGCAATCATTAGCACAACTTGAAACAAAATATCAAAAACTAAACAAATTCCATGACACACTCAATACGTTAATTGAAGACTCTGACGACATAGAGGACTTCTATCAACACATCCATAAAGCTATTAGCAGCTTGATGAATGCTGACAATCTATATATTGCTTTGTATTCGCCAAGGAGTCGCCAATTAGACTATGTCTACATGGTCGATCCTGGTCTTACTAAACCCAGCAGGAAAGTATCACTGTCACAATTAGAAGGTTCATTAAGTGCCTTTGTCATCACCAGCGAAGAATCTTTGTGTGCAGATCCTAAGTTATTGAATCAAATGATTACCAATCAAGTTATTTCGCCAATCTATGCCGATATACACTGGTTAGGTGTGCCATTAATAAAAAATGGTACCGTTATTGGTCTAGTCGCTGTGCAGGAACCTGCTAATAGTGCAGCTTATAACGTTCAAGATCTGCGACTCCTTAGTATGGCGGCGCAACAAATTGTGTTGGCACTTAGGGTGCTGCACCATCAAGAGCAATTACAGCAAGCTGTTGAGGTTCATACCATTGAATTAAGAGAACAAATTCGTGAACGTGAACATAGTGAATTATTGCAAGAGTCGCTATTGCATATATCAGAACTAAGCAGCAAAAACTTAAGTATCGAAGCTTTTTACGATCAGGTCAGAAACATCATTGGCCAGCTTCTCAGCTGTTCAAACTTCTATGTTGCAAAATATAGTGAGGCAGAACAAACTATTGAATTGGTATACCATGTTGATCAGGTTACTCATCAGGATTCACCAAGCCCCATTGGTATTAAATTTCCCACGAGCAATACCCTAATCGATTATGTGATAAACCAGTCTCAGGCTATTTTATTATCAGAAGACCAAATTAGTGAGTTAATATCTTGTGGTGAAATTACCGCTCCAGAGAGTATTTACTGTTCATGGTTAGGCGTGCCTTTGATCAGCCAAGGTGAAACAATCGGCGCTTTGGTGGTGCAAAGTTATAACCCGGAAATTATCTTTACCGAGCAAGATGCCGATATCTTGAAATTTGTTTCCCACCATGTATCAATGGCTATCAAACGCCGAGAAGCGATCGAATTCAAGGAAGCGGCTCATGAAATCCTTGAACAAAAAGTTGAAAATCGTACCGTTGAATTAAAACGCCAAATTGAGCAGCGTCATCTTGCTGAAAAAAAACTGCAACATACCGCTTCGCACGATGCACTAACAGGGCTGCCCAATCGAGCATTTTTCTTAGATACATTAAATCAAGCAATTGACGCAAGAAAACAAGATCCTGCCAAGCATTTTGCGGTATTGTTTCTCGATTTAGACCGATTTAAAACCGTTAACGATACTTTGGGGCATCACGCGGGCGATTTGTTGTTGCAACAAGTTGCCGATGATCTAAGGTCAATGGTACGAGAGTCGGACATGGTCGCGCGTCTTGGTGGCGATGAGTTTGTTGTTATTGTCTCTAACATCGAAAATGACAGCGAAGCCGTCGATGTCGCGGCAAGAATGACCACTAAGTTGTCTCATCCGTATTTGATTTTGTCACAGCAAGTACAAATTGGTACCAGTATTGGTATTTTGTACGGCGCGAGTCGCTATGACAACGCTTTGCTAATGCTACGTGATGCAGATACCGCATTGTATCAAGCCAAAGATTCAGGCAAAGGTTGTTTTGAAATTTTTGATACCAGCATGCATCAGCGGGTTATCGATGCTTACAACTTAGAAGTTGAGATTCGTGAAGGGCTTGAACTGGGTGAGTTTATTCCTTATTTTCAGCCAATTGTTGACCTCTCTAATAATCAAATTGTTGGCTTTGAAGCCTTAGCTCGTTGGCATTCTGACAAACGCGGCATTGTTTTTCCTGATGACTTTATTCCACAAGCTGAAGAAAGTGGCTTGATTGGCGATATTGATCTGCAAATTTTAGCTAAAGCAGCCCGCCAAACCAAGTTATGGCAAAACGAGTTCGATATGCCAGCGCTCTATGTCAGTTCCAATTTTGACTGCAGTCAATTTTTCGATAAATCAATGCCGGGCTTTGTCGCGAGTCTACTTAAATTGGTTAAGTTACAGCCCAGCTGTTTAATCCTTGAACTGACCGAACGCGGCTTGTTAGAAGATGCTGTTCTGGTTCAAAAAAATATGCAAGCACTCAAGAGTATCGGTGTTAAGTTAGCACTCGATGACTTTGGGACGGGTTATTCATCACTAAGTTATCTCTATCGTTACCCCATTGATATCTTGAAAATCGACCGTTCTTTTATTCTCAATATTGAGCAGCACCCAAACAACAAAGCCATTGTTAAAACCATTGTCGCGTTGGCCGATAATCTGAATATGAAAACGATAGCCGAGGGCATTGAATCTGACTCTGAAGCGAGTTACTTAAAGAATCTTTCGAGCACTTTCGGCCAAGGTTTTTTCTATTCGCGCCCTGTCACAGCGCAGCAAGCTAAAATACTGCTCAAGCAACAACAAACAAAGGTCACAACATCAGCTTAACTAGGAGGATTACATTGGATCTGCATACGGTGATTGGGTAGACTTAGCGTTCTTCTCATTCTGGAACGCCACTGTGACTCAACTTAGTAACCAAATGGCTAAACAAGATAGTAAACTACAGCCACCGCTCGCAAAAAAAATACCTCAGCCATTAAAACACCATCAACATACTCGGATTGATGATTATTATTGGATGCGTGATGACCAGCGTCAGGATCAACAAGTAATCGCACATTTAATGGCCGAAAATGACTATTGTGCCGCAAAGCTTAAATCACAACAGCCATTACAGCAGCAGATCTTTGAGGAGCTCAAATCAAGAATTGTCAGAGATGATTCCAGCTTACCAACCAAGGATGGCGATTATTGGTATCACAGCCAAATAGAAGGCGAGAATGAATATCACAGTTTTTTTCGCGCGACCGACGCTAAAGGCAGTAATAAACAATTATTACTCGACGTTAATGAATGCGCCTGTGGCCATGCCTTTTATGAGCTTGGCGACTGTTCAATAAGCCCCAATGATCAGTTAATGAGTTATTCCCAAGATACTCAAGGCCGTCGAATATATAACATTATGATCAAAGATTTGACGACCAATACCCTGCTTAGCGACGTGCTGGAACAAACTGAAGGTCAACTGATGTGGGCCAATGACAATCAAACTGTTTTTTACGTTAAAAAAGATCTAGACACCTTGCTTGGCAGTCAGGTTTATCGTCATGTATTAGGTACTAATCAAGCCGATGATGTCTTAGTTTTCGAAGAAGAAGATCCAAGCTTCTATCTCAGCTTAGGTAAGAGCCGTGACCAATCGTTGATGTTTATTAGCCTTGATGCAACACAAGAAACCGATACATTGGTTTTGGATGCTAATGACCCCCTTGGTGAATTTTTAAGTTTAGTCGACTTCCATGAGCAGCATGAATACCAAGTAGACAAACTCGGACAATGGTTTTATATAGTCACCAATTGGCAAGCACCAAATTTTCGGTTAATGAAAGCCAATGTTGACACTATATTTGAACGTGAACAGTGGCAAGAGGTAATAAGCCACCGCCCAGATGTCTTGCTTGAACATGTCGAGTTGTTCGATAAGTATTTGGTTGTTACCGAGCGTGAACAAGGTCAAATTCGCTTTGTTATTCATAGTGAACAAGCGCAAACTCAAACGCTTGTATTTGATGATCCTTGTTATTATGCCTGTCTCAGTGATAACCCTGAGCCACAAAGTGACAGTATTAGGATTTATTATTCTAGTTTAACCACCCCTGGTTCGATTTATCAGTTTGACCTTGCAACAGGCGAGCGCACCTTGCTTAAACAGCATCAGGTACTTGGTGACTTTAACCCCGCAAATTACACTGCGCAGCGACTCACTATTACAGCACGCGATGGTGCTAAGGTACCTGTCTCGTTGGTTTATCGCCAAGACATGTTTAAACAAGACGGCACTAACCCACTGCTGCAATACGGTTATGGTGCCTATGGAATTACCATTGACCCTAGCTTTTGTGGTCATACTTTAAGTTTGTTAGACCGTGGTTTTGTATATGTAATTGCCCATGTCCGCGGTTCAGAAATGTTGGGCCGTGCGTGGTACGAAGACGGCAAAAAACTCAACAAACAAAACTCGTTTAATGACTTTATCGATATCACCGAGTTTTTAATTGCGCAAGGTTATGGCGACTCTGACCGTATCTTTGCCAGTGGTGGCAGTGCCGGCGGTTTGTTAATGGGCACAGTGCTTAACCAAGCACCGCAATTGTACCTTGGTGTTGGCGTTCATGTGCCATTTTTAGACATAGTAACCACTATGCTCGACGAAACTATTCCGCTAACCACCAACGAATATGACGAATGGGGTAACCCTAATGAACAAACATATTATGACTATATGCTAAGTTACTCGCCATACGATAATATCAGCGCTCAAGACTACCCTCACCTACTTGTCACCACTGGCTTTCATGACTCGCAAGTGCAATATTTTGAACCGATGAAATGGGTTGCCAAGTTACGAGACTACAAAACCGATGACAATACCTTAGTCTTTAAAACCGACATGGACACAGGACACGGTGGCGCCTCAGGACGATTTAGCCACTTGCATGATAAAGCCCTAGAAATGGCCTTTTTTGTTAACTTATTAAAGTAACAAGCCTATATGATGGTTCAGGTAAGCAACCACTTCAACGCTTAATCAGACTTCCTTATCCCACAAGGATAAGGACTGGGCCTTAGCATTTAAGATAAATATCACCTACCTAATGGCCAGTTTTAGTTGCCGCCTTCAAATGCGAGTTTTGAAGGCGCTTAAACAGATGAAAAGCTGCATTTTAAATACACTGACGATATAATCTCTAGCTACTTAAGTTACTTAAGTTACTTAGCTCAAACCGTGACTTACTTCTTTGACGATACAGGAGAAAAAATATCGAACTATCACCGACACTTTTTATCGGATTGGTCATCGTCGCCTTTATTGCAGGTTTTATCAGTTCTATTGCCGGAGCAGGTGGCGCCATTGTATTGCCCGTTTTGTTGTGGGCGGGATTACCTCCGCTCAATGCGTTAGCGACCAATAAATTTCAAAGCGTTTTTGGCACTTTATCCTCAACGATTAATTTCTTGCGCAAGGGACACATAGATTTACACGCCTTACTGCCTGCCCTGTGTTATGCCTTTGCTGGATCGGTGCTAGGCACCTATTTAGTGCAGTTGATATCCACTGAGTATTTATCGCTAATGATGCCCTACTTGCTCATTGTATTGGCGATTTATATGTTGCTCTCCCCGACCCTTGCCGATGAGGATGTGCCACCGAAAATATCAGCGCATACTTTTGCCTCATTAATCGGTGGCGGTATAGGGCTATATGGTGGCTTGTTTGGGCCGGGTATGGGCTCGTTTTTCGCAGTGGCCTTTGCCTCATTGCGGGGCTTTAACATGCGCAAAGCAACGGCCTTTACCAAACCCTTGGTATTGATCGTTAATGCCACGTCCATGGTTATCTTTTTGTGGGCTGGACATATTGTGTGGGGGCTAGCCATTGCTATGGCTACCTCTCAGGTAATAGGTGCACGCTTGGGTTCAAATTTAGTTATTCACCGCGGCACGGCTTTGATCAAGCCAGTCATTGTGGTGATGACATTGGCGATTGCCTTTAAGTTGTTGCTTGAAAGCTGAATAAAGACTGTAAAGATGAGACACACATATAAATATAATTGGCTATGTTGTCTTTAACTGAGTCTGGCTTTATCTTTTATTTAAATACAACAACTTAACTAGAGACGTGAGTGGTTGTAATCCCCGTTTTAGTTGCATTCAATAGGATAATCGTTAGGAGAAAAAATCAGGGACGAGTTTTTAGCTTTTCGCGCTGGTGACTGCAAGGATGCAGGAATTAGGGTAACGCAGGAGCAGTTACCGAGACGCGCATTAAAAGCGGTTCCGTTAAGACGGTTATTCTATGGAATATCAGCAACTAAGCCGCGGGTCGCCTTTCTTTGGTTACTTTCTTTGGCGACGCAAAGAAAGTAACTGGTGTGCCTGCGTCCAAGCTTAAGAGTGAGAAAAGACATAAAGCACATCATAAAGACCACTGAACCTAATTTACAGACACACTTAACTACAACATAGCCAATGCCTTTGGCTATGTTGATTAAAATACCCCTGCGATAATAACCAACGCTACTCCAACAAATACTAGCCCCGAAATCAGATCAATTAAGCCATTAATTTTTCCAAAGCGCTGTTTAATTGCTGGTTTTGACAATACTACCGCAATAAAAACAAACCAGATTAGTGACAAGCTAAATAAAATAACCGCCGCTGATACCTTAGTCACTAGCGCCGTGTCTGGGGTTAATAAGGTTGAAAACAACGTAATGAAAAAGACCAAGGCCTTGGGATTAAGTAAATTGGTTGAAAGCCCCATCATAAAACCTTTACTGGCGCTGTGCTTAACCGCGCTATAGCTATCAGCAACAGTAGCGGTTTGACCACGACTGGCAATGGCGCTCTTAATCGCTGAACAGCCGATCCAACCCAGATAACTTGATCCCACCAGCTGAGTGATTAAAAATGCAGTACTGGAATTTTGAATTAACAGGCTAATGCCGGTTAATCCCATTAGACAATGACCTAAGATTGCAATCGATATTCCGGCGGCGGCGGCAACGGCCGTTGTACGGGTTTGCCCACTGGCCAACTTCATCACCAAAGCAAAATCAGGCCCGGGACTAAGCAATGCAACGCTATGAATAATGGCTAAAGAAATCAGTAATTGGGTGTCCATGGTTTAAACTCAGGCTAATACTAGATGCTCTCATCATGAGACATAGTGCAATGTAACGATAGTAAATTATTGCAAAATCAGTACTAATTTCGACCTTAACAAAGAGGTCTCACTCAAGCAGTGTGACGCTGAAAGTTGGCAGGGGTTATAAGAAAAGTTCTTTTAAAGGCTTTATTGAAGTGACTTTGATCAAAAAATCCAGCTTGATGTGCGACATCAGCGATTTTATCACCGTTAAGCAATGATTTTTTTGCATACTCCAGCCGGATCCGCTTAAGGTAAGCATGCGGGGTAATGCCGACAGACTGTTTAAACTGACGCAAAAATTGAAATTTACTTAAACCCAACGAACTCGCCAATACTTCTAACTGAAATGACTGGCTTGGCTGATCATGAAACATTGTTTTTATCTGCTTTATACCAATCTAGGTAAGTAAGTGGTCTACTTTTTTATGCGTATAAATTGATTAGGACACATGTTCATACCATCCTGTGAACATAAGCACCTACATGTAGGCGAGGCATTTCTTTACGGATGTAGTGATTCTTCATAGAAAAGAAATAACGCAGTTGCCTACAGAACGTAGGCAAGGGGCGCGAGCAGGACGCGGTAGCTTCATCATCTATTTAGGCCATTAAAAATGATCAGGTACTTTGCTAGGTTGGTATAAGACTGGCCTTGATGCCGATATTGTTGGCCTTCACTGGAGACTACGCCAATATGGTAATCTAGGTGAACATGAGCAGCAGACTCAAATCGTTTAAAATCAGCACGGCTAAGCTCAACTTGCATGTCACTGCTGCCTTTGGGGGTATTTTTTGATTCTAGCAGCAACGTTGTAAATGGGTATAGTAAATAATTGCACCGCAAGTTATGCATGACAATTTAAACATGGAAGTTAAAAGTTAAGTGGTCTGATGCTGAAATAGTCATTTCCTTTTTTATTACATGAAGTTGATGTTAAAAACAAAAAATCAGCCAATGATTATCCACCAGATATTATTCACTTACTACGTATTTTGTTAGAAGCCTTTATTTGTGCTTTCTCTTGCTCTGTTAGCACCTGATACCAACGTGGATAAGACCAACCATAACCCCATCTAAACGATGTTGGAAAATAAGGACTGCCGCCAACCCGAACACCTGCCAACATCACCTTTGCTATTTTCGGTACCCCGACTCTGGCAACGCATTGGCGCAGTTGATTGTCCGCTATTAACCTCTCGTTAGCTGTGCCACCTTGCCAATACGCAAAATCATGGGCTGTGCAGCACGATAACCATAACTCTCTCTGCACCAAGGTGCCATCGGGAAATACACTGCAACCATCAGAAGTAAAAGGCTTGATTTTTTCTGCATTGGCAGCAGCGCTCAATAATAAAAGTAAAACAATAACGATGCTGCGCATAGTTTTTTTAACCCTGAAAAATGAAATCGATACCACAATAAGACAAATTAGTTCACAATTATTCTTTTACGCACGCCCGTTTGAGGTTAACAATCCAACGGCTTTAATAATAGCGATTGCGGCCGCCTTAGGTTGGACTTGAAGTAAAAAGTGTGGGCCATCGACCTCAACAAATGTAATGGCTGAGTAAGCAGCTTTAAATTCTTTACGCTTATGAGCTGGTACTAGCATGTCTTTTATCGCCGTAATATGCACAACTGGCACCGCCGACTTAAATCCATCATAGCTGCATTTAGAAATAACTTGCAACCTTGATTGCAACACCTTGTTTGGTGTGGATTTAACGGCGAACTTAAAGCATTCAATATCATCTGTAGTTGCATTTTTTCCCAGTAAAAAAAACCGAAAAAGCAAACTGGCAAAAGGTAGCTGCGTAAGCTGGCGCAGCGGTAAATACGATGCAACAGCAGCGACTAATTTATTGGGCGCTGATAAAAAAGCAGCCACAAAGATTATCCCTTTAAGGTGTGGATTTTCTTTTGTCGATAATACTGCGGCTATGCCACCAGAGAAAGATTCTGCCACCAAAATGAAGTCTTGCTGAGGTAAGTAATTTTCGAGAAACTGAGCAAGTGTTTGATAGTCCTGAGGACCATTATCAGGCAAAGACAAACAAGAAACATTGTGGTGTTCAAGTGCTGGCAGGATAGTTTCAAACAAGACCCCGGTTCCATCCATTCCGGGCAATAATACAAGCTTCAATATTCACTTCCTTTGTGCGCCTAAATAAAGTTCTAAAATTAATTGTTTAACGAAACCGATTAATTCAACAATTGAAATAAACAAGCCGGGTTAGCAGTCATAACCACAATCTTGAACTGTAATAGTCAACCCAAGAGCAGATTCGAACGTCGATTTGTGTGAAGTAATCCAATCCAAATCAACTTCTCGATAACGCTGTGTACCGATAACTCTAGTCGTCACATGCCGATCTTTTGTTGTAGTAGCAACTTCAAAACAAATCCAACCCTGCCCTTTGCCCTGCTTCATATAATATAACGTCGCCTTGCTTAACTTATTTATCACAAAACTAACACTGTGCTTCCCTAAATAAAACACCGCCAAATCATCATCTGACAATACAACCAAGTTATTTAATAACGCAGCTTGTATAGCAAGCTCTGTTTTGCTTGAAATAGCCAACTTAAAGTCTTGGTCATCCACTATAATAAAATGGTTATTTTTTCCTTTACCGATTTTTGTGATTTTCATCGAAAAACTCCTAGTAGTGAATCACTTGATAGTATATTTTGCCATCAACAAGTCACTATCAAGGCCGCTCTAGCATCAACTTATCCATTAATTTTTGGTCTTATCAAGAACGGCGTCTGTACATTTTTTAGCATGACTTGTGACTAAAAAATGACTAGCTCCCTCAATAACAGTTGTATGACAATTGGGCATTTGTTTGCTCAAGTGATTACATATAGCTCGAGCGACACAATTAGATTTGTCACCACACACAAAATGGGTCGGTATCACGCATTTGTGTAGATCTGACAAGCTAGTACATGTCGCGGCATCAATGTCCCAGTGACGAATATTATTTGGCACTAAAGGCGCCATATTACCTTTGATGAAGTCAGGTAATGACGAAAATGCGCCTGCCCCTGCCCAAAAGTCGATAACTTGACCAGCAACGTAAGGTTGATTATTCATTGTATCTTTACGATAATTTGTTAAGAACTTTTGTAGTCTAGTATTCATTTTTTGATCGCCAACAGACCTGAGTATCCAGCAAGCAACTGGTTCAAACAACGTCATTTTAGCGATTTTCAAATTCCCTTTTAATGCTTGTGCCAGCGCGATGACACCTCCAAACGAATGCCCAACTAAATGGATCGGCTCACCAGTCAGTTTGTTCACCACTTGTTCAATAATCGCCAACTCCTGTTCGAGAGTTGGATCATAAAAGTTTTTCGGATCATCGGTACCACAATGCCCGGGTAACTTAATGGAAATGCAATGATGATTATCAGCAAGCAATTCAATCATTTTTTTCCAAGTCGAAGTACTCGCAAATGAACCGTGAATAAATACAATAGGTGAACCACTGCCTTGGTGCTCGAAATAAGAATCTATATTCATACCTAATACCTAATTTCAAATAGTTAACTGTTGCTTTAAGTTATTCCTTGCTAGACAAGTTATACCTTTAATTAAGTCACCTGTTTTGTAGCTAGGATAAACTAATTAGAGCAAGGAATTTGTTGAGACAGTGAAATGTGGTGAGTCTTTAGAACATTACGTTAAGGCTCGGCTTAAGAGCAGTCTATTTAAATCTAGTCACTATAGAGGCAATAGTTGCTTCGCCACTAGGTGGTAATAACAACAGCCAAGTACCATTATGTAATTTTAGTTTTTGCACCGCATCTTTACTAACTAACTGACCTTGCATTGTCATCGTAAGTGTATAGGTAATATACGCCAGCTCGCTTTTAAATACGATATCGACAATCTCAAACTCCGATCCCTTCATTAATGCTATTAACTGTGGTTGAGCTTGTACTATAAAATCATTAAGCCGTTTGTATGCTTCAAAATCTGATAATTTACTATATTGCTCAATCGTTGAAACCAAAAACAGCGGGAGTAATTGCCGTTTTGCTAGCGCCGATTTATTGCCGTTAAGCGCATTGGTAATTGATATTCTGAACTTTTTTAATGCATCAGGGTGCATCAGACTAGCTATAGCTGCGGTATCATAAACTTGAACAGCAGCAGAATAGTCACTAAATACTCGCTCGACACCTGCTCGGTCAGCCGCTTGAACAGATAGGTTAAACAGTAAGGCCGTAATCAATAAACTAAAATATTTCATTACTACTCCAATCTAAATGATGAGTTTTATTTAATCGTTGTTTTAAAAGTATCCTAAACAGTCTTTAGCCTAGCTGATGTTCACTAAATGTGTCGTCTAATTAACTTAACTCACTGCCAACCATAAAATTGGATTAGCTATTTAATAGATGTGTTTCTGGTTGAATTTATAGGAATAATATTTAAAATTGATGACTGGAACATAGCAAATGCAATGACCCCTTGATATCACCAAGGCTTTATTTAACCTTACTAGGCTGTAGTCAAAAAGAAAAAGAGGTCGTGGCGCAGTGGGTAAACCACTGTGCTTATTGTCTGTGAAAGTCGCGATGAAAAAAACAGGCTTTATTGCGATGGTTACGAAGATTCATTACTCACTGACTACGCTGAATATTATTGCTCAAACTCAAAATTATGAAGCAAAGGTAACGCCAAGTCGTTTAGTGAATGAATGGCTGCCATGCGTATCTCGATTGGCAACCTAAAGGTATTTTAGTTGGTTACATTTCATGAAATGTCAGGGAAATACTTGCAACAAGACTTAAATGGGTTCTGCTTGATTGGCTGTCCAATCAAGCAGAACCCATTTGCTTTAAGTTTTTCATCTTTATTCCTTGTCGGTCCAGTACATTGTTGTACTTTCGACCGTGTCATACTGTGTCACCTCTTTCCCCACCACAACGAGCTTGTTGCCGTCAACTTTAACGATGATCGGATCTGCAGGCAAAGAAGCAGTTTTTAAGCCAACATAGCGATCGGTGATTGAGCAGGAAACGCCACTGTCGCTACACGATTGTCCATCAATAGCACCCTTTTTCACAGGTGAGCCATCATAGTAATTGATGCGATAAAGCCGCGATATGCCTGGAACAACAACGCAATCGAGGGTCTGGGGATCTGGCTCAAATGTGGTAAACCAAATTTCTTTGTTGGCTGTGGCGCTTGACGAGAGCACTTTTTCACCTGGGTTTGATTTTAATTCGAGATGCCAACCATTTTTGGTCTCTAAGACGCTATGGTCAATGGCGGTGAGAGCTCCATTGGTATCACTACTGGTAATGTTCAATAAATTTAACGGATCATGCAGCAAACTGCTGTGCGTCGCTGGCGCGGTAAGTGGGGTTTTGATTAAGTAGAAATTATCTTCTATCGTTCTACTTAGCGGGCTTGCATGAAAACCTGTGCCAATGGCAATTGCCAAAGTAGATTCGTCAAACATTGAAACATCGGGCGCATGGTAAAAACGTCGATTGGTCGCTGCAGTACCACCGTTAAGATCGGCGATGACATCGCCCTTAATCAGGTTCGATACGTTATTGCCATTGGTGATGTCAAATCGCCACAATTGACCGCCAACATCACCAATATACATCTGGTCAGCTAGTTGGTCATTATCAACATCAATCACCTTGATGTCAGAGGCGAAGCTGTAATTCATCTTTGCCATCGTTTCAGTGGCTAAATTGTCTGAACCATCTTTTAGTCCAGAGCCGCTGCCCCACCATAATCGAGCGCCAGTGACAGCATCGACAATATAAATGGCACGCCCCATAGTGTCGCTTGATCGTCTCAACTTGTTGTCTTGCCCTTCATCATAACCGCCGGCAAAAATCAGCACATCTTTGGTATTACTACCGATTGCTATTTTTGTTTTAATCGGTTTAGACCAGCTTTGCCCAAGCTCTTTAAAATCGCCAGATCCACCGCTAATTTGCCAAATAAGTTTCGGTGTATTTTTGTTGGTGATGTCAAGTGCATAATAGTTGCGACCACCGCGGCGCATACCGACATAGAGGTACTTATTGTCACCGATTAATGCACCGGTTATATCACCATCGAGTCCATAAATGTGACCTATTGCCGAGTGTTCACCATTATCAAAAAGGTTTTTTTGGTTCGCTAATAACTCTTGAGGAATAAATGTCCATAGCTCTGCGCCGTTACTCGTATCGATAGCATGGAGCAAACCTTGATTATCACCAACAAACACAACGTTTTGCTCAGTCGTGGTACTCGTGCTAATACTGCTAGTGTTATAAGAAACAGAAAAAGGGACAGAATGCAGTGGATCATACATTTGGTAGCTAACATCGCCATTGTCATCAAGTCCGCGTAAAAAATTAATGATTTTAGTTAATTCGTCACTACTGGCGCTGTTTGACAAGCCAAACATTGTCTTAGTTAACGCGCTGTTGGTTGTCACAATATGATTGCTAATATCACTTAGCAATCTATTACCTAAGTTGGTATAAACATTACGCGATGCACCCACAAATTGGCTGGCTGCACCACCATCTTTAACCTCATCCCCGTCGGCAATCGTCGACCAAAAACTTATCGAATCGGCTTTGAACAGCCCGGTTGCGTCATCGACGGCTACAGCGCCAGTTGAGTCCACCACCTTTCCTGAACTATTTAATTCGTAACGCTTTAAGTTTCCATCCCATTGCACCTGCGGGCTTGGCTTAAATAATGAAAAATATAACTCATTATCGTGATTTAATCGATTAAAGCTGCTAACCGAAATACCAGCAGAAGAAAATGATGTGTTAACATCTAAAATACTGGAAATAATAGTATTAAAAGCATCCAGTAATCCATCAGTTGAACTGGCGGTATAATAAGCGCCACCGCCATTGGCCGCATTAGCTAAGGTTTCAAGCCATTCATCCTCGTGATTGAATCCTATGGTGTATAATTTACCGCTATCAACCGAGGTTTCTAAATCAGGGCGTAAATCTCCGGTACGAATAAATTGAGCCAGAGTTGTGCCACATCGCTTTCCGGAACTGCCGCTGCAAGTGCCTCCTGTCAACGCTTCGATCTCATTTTCATTAGGGGACGTACTTGATGGGAAACCGTCCGTTAACAAAATGACATAATTATTATCCGAGTCACAGGTTGCGCTAATTGGTGATATGTAGGTGGCAATGCTGTCGCTGGAGGTAGAGATGCTTTCGTTGTAGCAGGCGTAACCATTAGGATGATAACTAAGACAATTTTCAGAAGCATTTACGCTGCCATTGATGTACGAGTCAGCGTGTGACACTCTGGAATATTGACTCCAACCTCGGCTCAAACCAATATCGACCGTTGAACCAGACAGGTAACTAACCCCTTCATACAACGCATTGACGGTTGGGGTGCCGCCTTTGGCATTAATTTTATCGATTACTGAAATCATGGCATCGCCAGCTCTTTGCGCTTCAATGGTAATGGGCGCTGTTTTAATCACTAACATCGGGGGATAGCGACCATATTTTCCGTACGAAATCCTAGAGCCTTGAGTGTTGGTTAATTTTAAAACAAGGCTGTTGCCACTTTGCCAGTCAGAGCGAGATGTGATGGCGCTAATGATCGATGTTATATCGGGCGATTTTTTCCAACTATAACCCCAATTACCAAACGTCCACTCAACTGCTTCGCTGGTTGAAGGACGACTGCTAATGTTGCTATTTTGAGTCGTGAATGTGTTGGTTGTACCTGAATTTTGCCCAGTGATTGTTGCTTTAGCATTGTGTGACTCATTACTTTTGCCCCTTAACTCTAAATACGCCGATGTAATGCTATGCCCTTGGGGAATGGTGATATCGGTAAAGCGCATCCCGATAATGTTTCCGCTGGCACTTGAGATACTTGAAGACGCTAAATTTGACATAGTACCATTTGAAGATTCAACAGCATCATCCGTGTAGTCGCTGATTATTCGTGCTACGCCGTTAATGATATGGGTAGGCACAGTTGAGTCGATGTTGGCAAAAGGGTAAATAACACTGCTGCTAGAGCCGCTAAATTGCATCAGCCCAACGTTCATATTCTCAGACGAGCCTATCAATTGAATCATCGCGTCCTGCATTTGCCTCATTCGCGTTGAGTCGTTGCCGGGATCGATGCCCGACATTGAGCCAGAACTGTCTAATATGAATAAGACATTGGGTGTGGTGCCCGTCGAAAACAATACTTCGGTATCGTCAGCTTGTGCTGGAAATAACGCAAGAGCAGGCAATAATAGCCCCAATAAAAAGCACGTAATTTTAGGTGGTAACTTACTCATTGTACTGCTCCGTTAATCATATTCTATGCCGTGCTCAATGTGGGTTTTGGCGCCTGATTCGGTCCATGCTTCCCCGGTAATAACAAAGCGATGACCAGCGATGGTGGTTGAATTTTCGTCGGCATTAAGTGAGTTACCCAAGTCGGCCGCCATGGTTGATACATAATTGATCTCGGTTGTTACCGTGATTATATTGCCGGCACTGCGACTGAGGCCATTGTCGTAATTAATTGTTGCAGTCGGCGCGTTTAACGCGTTGGCTAATAACATCGAGTCGCTATCAACGACGTTAAGTAAACGTGCTATCCCGCTTTCGCTGGCCTGAAAGGTTTCATTTTTTTGTTGGATGCTTGCAGCCATGTTTTGCTGTAACGACGCATTATTGATCCCTGATGCCGCGATCACGGTAATAATGAGTAATACAACTAAGCATATGATAAGCGCAGCCCCTTGCTGATTTTTTAATGATACGTGTTGCTTAATCATTGCTATTGCCTATTTCTTAATACGATGCTGCTGCTAAATAATTGTCGTAATCGTTTATCATTGTGGTGAACATTAATGCCCGAGCCAGACTCTCCGGTAATATTGACATCTAATAACGAATAGCTATTGTTATCGACCGATTGGCGCACACTACTGTTACTGGTCAGCATTAAAGCGATTTTTATCGTTGTAACATCGGCCCACGTGCCAACGTCACTGGCCTTAGCAAAATTCATGTCGCCATTGGCACTTTGCTCACCATATAGAATTTGCATATTCTCGACCCCCTCGACAATTTCTTGACTGTTAAAGGTATCATTGTAAAAATTTTCATTGGCTTGATAAAGTGCGTATATCGGATCGCCACGATCATTGTCACGACCGGAGTCGGCGACAAAATAGCTAATTGAATCAAATTGATAAAGTACGGCATCAGCACCGTAACTGTGAGTCAATGATGCAGAGGTATTTCCGGTAGCAGATACACCATGAGTTACCACAGTTGCTCCCCCCGAAACAGCAACATTGGTAGCCGAAAAAAGATCGGCATTGACGCAGTCTGAAATCAACATAAAATCATCTTTTCTGATCAATTCGCTGATATCACCTGAGGTAGTAATATTGTTATTATTTTGTGTGATATTGCCAGCTATGACACTGTCGATTGAGGTCGCTATTTTAATGTTGAGTATATCTGTCCCAACTTTTGGGGAGCGTAATTTAAGGCTGCCATTGACAGCATATTGAGTAGCTTGCCACCAATTGCTCGTCGTTGCATCGTAGCCAATAATTTCATTGTCGATCACGCCACCAATAGGAGGTTTCGCCGCAATGACGTTAAAGCTATTCCCTGTAGCGGTTGCGCAACCAAGGTAACCAGCCATGCGTACTTCGGTCGCAAGATAATTGAGGCTAAAGCGACCACTTTCTTGTAATCTTGCCAAAGACTGAGCAAACCGATCGGTTTCTTTAGCGGTGAAAAAAGTTGAGAATACACTACCGATTATGAGCGACGTCAGCACCAAGGCAATCATTAGCTCTATTAATGAAAAACCATTTTTTAGTATATTATTCTTAAATGTGGAGTACTTCATCATTATTAAGTCTATATCACCAGGTTAATGCTAAAGGTACTCGCAGTGGCACCTTCGCTTTGCCAGCTGACTTCAATGGTATAAATACCCGCCGACTGCGTCACTGTGCCTTTACCCGTCGGAATTAAGCCAGCGATATTTGTGGTTGTCTTAATCTTCTGGCTCCATTCGTATTTATCCATATTTACTATTTGCGTTGGCGTGCAAGGAGAACATCTGGTTTGGCTATAGGTGTTAGTGGTGTCTATGCCAGCATAAGCTAATAATTGCGTGTTATTACTGCGCATACGCTCTGCCATATCTTGGGTTAGCAGTACAGCTTGAGATCGATAATAGGCATCTCGATTGTCTTTTAAGCTCATCAGTTGCATTGCCGCAATCCCTAGCATCGCAACGGCTAAAATAGAAACTGCGATTAAGACCTCTAACAAACTAAAACCAGCAGATTTTCGACAAGATGAGTAAACATAGCGCTGACTTTTTGTTAACTGCATGATGATTCTCTTGCTGTCGCTTTTCGGATCTGGCCACTCATATTCATCACTAGGCCATGTATTTGCGAGTTACGATCATCACACACCATGATTTCACCCGTTTTTTCAGGCTTACCACTGCTCAAAAAAACAATTTTGTGATTATCAAAACCACTGAATTCCAACTTGATTTTAGTGTCATTAATGGCGACTTGTTTCAATAAAACATCAGTCCCATCAATATCGCCCATAGTGCCAGCATCCGTAAAAACGATTAACTTAAATCCCGAAGAAGCATTAGAGCAGGACGTACCGTCAGCAGACTTGCACAACGTGACCCTTTGATCATACCTCTTGCTCGCTTGCATCCGAGCATAGGCTGTCAAACCAATCATTTGGTTATAAGTTGTGCTTAAGCCATTATCTTTAACCATGTTATTTAAATTTGGTATACCAATGCTCATTGCTATACCCATAATGGCAATGGCAACCAAAAGTTCTATCAGTGTCAGCCCTGCCGCTTTGGCCATAGCGCTTTTTCGTACCATAAGTAACTCAGTATTTTTAACTAAAGTGATGTTAATATCGAACATTGATCACAGCGCTTGCCACTTTTATTTGATATATACCCTTGCTACCTGGAAATGCGTGATTTCAGCAAGTCGAGAAGCGTGCCAAATGCTAGGCATAATATATGTGGTTTAGTCGTTCTAAATAAATATATTATAACAACGCAGTTGGTCGCTTATCGCCTTGCCCTACAGGAGTTTGGGTAGAAAACGATTACTGCGTTATGATTCATAATCAGGGAATAACCATGAATTAAAAATCATGCCTTGTACTCGTATCCTACCCAAGCTCTGAAACCTGCATTTTCAAGTGGCACGGGTATGAAATACACTCACACTTATTAGTTAAATAATTTATCGTTGGTCAATAGAGTAAATTTATTGTCAATATTTTCGAGCTTACAAGCTTGTAGCAATCCTATTGAAATACACTTATCGCCGTCAAAATAAAAGCACAGATCTAGTGCGCAGCTCTGTTTATGCAGATTAAACAGGACTGCAGTCACTTGTAATCAACATAAAGACTCAAGGATTAATAAATAAGAAATTGAGGGCAGGAAGATAAAGGGCAATTAGCAAAAACAAGTCGATAGATAATCACGCCTTTAACCACTTCACCAAGCGTGATTTCTTGTTTTCATCCTGAGGTAAATACAGCTCAAGTAACAAGACTATTTTTAAGTCTGAAGTTACGCTGGCGACACATCAATGTGTACAACCGGTTGCTCACTAAATTAATACATACCAAATAACTGGGACAGTATTATTAAAATACGCTAAAAATTGAGACTAATTATTGATTGAATAAAATCTTTTTTTGATTTTATCTAAATAATTAATAATGCCGCATAATAACTGAACAGCACGATTGAGTCGAGAAACTTTCTAAAATCGAGAATTCGTGTGCTCAATAATTGAGCTGAGCAAATGAGGGAGTTGAACTATTATATTAAGTCAGCGATTACAAATAGTATTAATGAAATAACAGGGTTAACTAACAAAAATAATACGCCAAGTAACAGTAATATGACTTTAGCAATTTTCTTTATTGTCTTACACGCTCTAGCCATAATTGTCCCCAGCATTTCACAATAAATAAACATGTCTGTTTGCAGCGACTAAATAAATAGCCAACTGTTACTGAGAGCAAAGGTAATTCAAGCCTCCACGGCTAGATTCACGAGAGTTGATCGTCTCTCACTTATTTACCTGAGCCATCTGTTTAGGCATCGCCGCTCTTTGCCATGAATGGCAGTGCCTAGGGAATGTCTAGAGCTGATTTCCTGCCATACTACTGCGACATTGCGTGCAAGGGAGCATGGACTTTTTCTTTGTCTGGAACAAAAAGCATAACCGATCACCCTGCCCATCGAGTAGGGTGAGGCATTATTGCCTCATCCCTCTCACAGAACCGTACGTACGGGCCTCGTATACGGCTCATGCAGTCTTCTATTCTTTAATCATAAAGAGCAAGCTCGCCTGTCTTTACTTTGC